>OLFU01000360.1_pt1 | contig 54464 bp, 52 predicted proteins | sample 1605161 | NCBI WGS metagenome assembly OLFU01 (sample SAMEA3888914, study PRJEB22519) | human gut metagenome | biome: human gut; feature: human-associated habitat; material: faeces | place: Denmark | collected 2011
CCGCTTTTTTAACCCTTTCAAGATACATTTCAAAGCGTTCCCGTTCCGACGCCTCTGGATCGTCTGCATCCCCGACAGATCCTTCATCCGAATAAGTGATATAGATGATTTTTTCACCCGGCCCATATACATTTATCCGGTATGGTGAGTCCTCATTTGCTAGCCAGCGATGCCCGTTTACGATCAGGCTGTTCGCATATGGTATAACCAGCTCTTCACCCTCTAAAATCGTTCCACTGCGCATTGCAGATAACTGGATTTGTCTGCTCTCTTCATCTACAAAATAAACCTTCCATGAAACCAGTTCCCGCGGGGCAACTTCCACTGTTGCATTCTGGTCTGTATCCTCTAAAGCATTTCCATATGCAGAAAGTTCACTTTCCACCGGCTGTTTTATCGTATAACCATAAGACAGGACCGGTTCTGACATAATCACAATTCCCAAAAGCAAGAAGGCATAACGGCTCATTGATTTTCTTTTATTCATTGCAAATCTCCATCAATCGATCAATAAATTCTGTTTTCCCGGCAGCAATTAAAAAATGACATAATGAATTCTCTACCATACGGTCTTTTCTGCTTTTCTAACTGTCAAAGATCATCCCTTGTGATCTTTCTTCATGTCAGCTGCAGCAGTCGAAACCGTAAACTATAACAAGATAATTTACTCAATATCATCTCCAATTCCCGTCCCCATCAATGCCGATTCATCCGCTTCCAGTTCAATGCGATATTTTTTACAGAGGTTATTTATTTTCTTCTGCAGATCAGTTTGAACCGTTGCAATCATACTAACCAGATAGTTTTCTGAAATTGGAAGGCGCTGCATTCTTCCACCGCCAACACGATAGGTACAGCTCAGCGAAGATTCTGGATTTTTTGTACTGTTATCCAATATTTTAAGCTGCTGAAGCAGGTCAGCCACTTCCAAAAGAGCCTGTTCCTGCGCCGTGTCCTTCATTATTTTTGCCATAAATTTTCCTGCCTAAGTCTGCTGCCAGGCAGTCCACTCCCTCCCTTCTTATGCTTCCAGGAAATAAAAACCTGTCGCCCCAACGATCTGCCACCGGGCCTTCTCTGAATTGAATACCGGCTCTACAAAACATCCTGGTAAGACATCTGCTTTTGAAAGTGCACTCCGTGATATCAATACCGTTCCTGTCGTAAAAATGCAATGCTTCATCAGCGGCTCATCAATACTCTGTATCATTGAAATTACTTTTTGTATGCCTTTAGCATCCTCGCATATGATGGCCGCAAACGCAGATCCATTTCCTGTGGTCTCATGGATTACTGTACGCAGAGCTGCACAAAATCCCTTAACCTTTGAATTTATATAATATGAATGATCTTTTTCGGTTACGATCCTCTCATTCGTATAAAAATTGACTGCAAAGATTACCAGACGAGTGGGCATAACACCTTCTTTCTTAAAATCAATAATTGCTGGCAACTCATCTATACCCTTCACATTTTTCAGGCGATAAGAAAATATATATTTTGACATATACTTCTGCTTCAAAAAAAACGCCGCAAGTAACCCAGCATTTGCCCGCTCCATTTTTGTCATTTCATTAAGCCATATTGTTTTTGAATCAAACCTTAATTGCTGATCTGCCTCCAGCATGGTCCGAAAAGCGTATGTTGCATGGGCAGTAAGAGAATACATCTGCCTGGTCTGATGTGCTTCCGATTTTGCACTCTTCAAATATGCGTATACAGTTTCGTTGATCTGAAACTTTTCAACAATAACCAAACCACTCATTGCTAACGTATCAAGGCGTTCTTTCAGGGATCGTCGATCCAACTTTGGAATACAACGTATCGGCCGATTTTCTTCCTTAGCTTTTCGTTCTTCCTTTTCACGTTCTGCCATCAGCACTGTACAAATTGATAGCAGATCCGCATGCCCAAGCATTCGGATCACACGTAAAATATACATATCAGAAACGGTGAATGCTTTCTTTACCAATAACGCCTGCATTTCCGCCAATGACTGCGGATTTGTAACGCCCGCGACCTCAAATTTCATTTTGCCGGGATCCCATACAGAATAAGGAGATGAAAGAACCAATTCCGGCTTCAAATCTTCCAAAATCTGCTTTGCCAACACCTGTGTATCATGTTCCAATGCCACATTTCCCCCTACTTTCTACATAATTCGATTTATGAAACCATGTAGGTCCAAAAATAGCAACAATTTTAGTAATTTAATCAACAATATTTAAAATTTAATAAAATTATTAATAGTATCACAGTCAAAAACTTGAATCCACGTTGTTTTTAAGAAAAAATAATTGTAAAATAATGTCATAAATCGGATTATGTCATTATTTTAATATTCCAATATTAGATACCATATTCGGTTTAGGCATTTTACCTAAAAAACGACCATTATAAAATCAAAAAAAAGCAAAACTTCCATTCATTTATTTTCTGAACAAGAAGTTTTGCTTTTGTTTTCTTTGACATCAAACGCACGTTCGCTATATAATCGAACTATCCAATAAAACGGAAAGCGTATGAATGGAGTAATATGATGAATACAGTCGGTTCCACTACTGTTGATATAAAAAAAACCTTATTGCACTATATAAAAGCAGAATTTAAAGAAAAAGATCTCGATATGCTGAAGTCCTTACTTGGCAGCATTTATAAAGAATTAACGAATACACCAGATATTCTGCCCCACTTAGAAAGCCCGAATTTTGCAGCTGATCCTCTGGATTGCTGTGACAGAACAAATTCTGATACCATTACTGACACGCCCTCTTTCTCTCCAGATAATTTGAAACCTTATCAGGATTTTTTAATAGCAAATGAGCGGTCCAAGAATACAATTAGCAAATACATTTCTGATGTAACTGGCTTCATAACTTTTTTATCCGGTGCAGAAATTTCGAAAGAACAATGCCTAGATTATAAAAAATATCTATTAAAACAAAACTATGCCGTTTCCACGGTAAATTCAAAATTGTGTTCCATTCATTCTTTTTTGACCTTTTTGGATCGCGCTGATTGTTTTGTTCAATTAGAAAAAGTTCAAAAGAAAGAATTAAAAGCTACCTATGCTATTCTTACCCCGGAAGATTACCATAAACTCCTGGAAGAAAGCAGTCGCCCTCAAAAAAGAAAGGTTAACCTTATGATCCGCGCCTTCGGACAAACTGGTATCCGTGTTTCAGAATTGCAGTTTATTACCGTTGAATCCATACAGCAACAGGAAATCACAATTAGAAATAAGAATAAAAACAGAAAAGTTCCTTTAATCCGGGAACTTCAGGAAATGCTTAATGATTATGTCATTGAAAAAAACATCCCATCTGGCCCTATTTTCACTGATAAAAATAAAAAACCATTGGAACGGCAAAATATTTATAATATGCTCCAGACCATTGCTGCCAATGCTGGCATTGATAAAAGGAAGGCACATCCCCATGCACTTCGCCACTTTTTCGCCAAATCCTTTTATGACAAGACGCATGATTTGGTCATGCTCTCAAATATTTTAGGACATTCCGATATCAGCACCACAAAAAACTATGTTACCGGTACGTTCGAAGAATTATGCAACGAAATGGAAGAAATAGGTATCTTATAATTTCCAAATCCGCCATTTGCATTAAGGGCAGCTCCGAGATATAGCTGCTCTCCGCATAATCTATCCCCAATATTTCATATTTTTCTGCACCATATAATTCACTATTCAATTTTGGGAAAAATGATACCCTACTACATAGATCAGGTATCATTTTCCTCAGTGACATGCTCCCACCACTTAGCTAACGCTTGAAGTGGGGGCTTCTCGTTCGATTGCCCGATAGGGCAAAGCATAAGCGAGCTATCCCCGTGTGTCCCACGGTTTTATCAGAATGATATTGTTGGAATTTTTGCTGCAAAGATCAGGAAATTTTCTTTTCTATATCAAGCATCATTCCGGATATTCGAATCCCTTCTCTGCATATATTGATTGCTGCGTTTTCGTCCCGATCCATTCGATTTCCGCATACACACTCATAAATGCGATCGCTCAGCTGCAAATCTTCTTTTACCTTTCCACAGCAGCTGCATGTTTTGGAACTGGGATACCAGCGATCAATGCGGATCAGTTTCTTACCTGCACGTTCCATTTTATATGTCAGAAAATCAGTAAACATTCCCCAGCTATTGTCATGAACACTCTTTCCCAAATGCATATCCTGGCTCATCTCTTTCATATTCAGATTTTCGATGCACACGATATCGTAGGAATTGGCTATCTTCTTTGATTCTTTATGCAAAAAATCCTTTCGCTGGTGTGCGATACGGGTATGAATTCGTGCCACTTTCTTCTTTTGTTTTTTATAACGGTTGCTCCCCTGTTCACAGCGGCTCAGTCTACGCTGCTCCCTTGCCAGCTTCTGCCGGGCTTTTTGAAAAAAATGAGGATATGCTGCATGATTTCCATTGGAATCTACATACAACTCCTTCATGGAAAAATCAAGACCAATTGCGGTTTCTGCTTTCCTGGTTTCATGCACCGGTTCCTCGCAGGAATATAACAGAGCAACGTAATATCGTTCATCTGCTTCCTGACTAATTGTTGCACCTTTCAGCTGGTAACATTCATCAATCTTCCGATGTTGTCTGATTCGGACCCAGCCAGCTTTTGGAAGTTTCAGTTTTCCATTTTGTAAGACGATGTTTCCATTCACATAATTGGTTGTATAACTTTTCACAGATTTCTTTTTTGATTTGAATTTCGGAAACCCAACTGAGGCATCACGAAAGAAATTTTTGTATGCAGTCTGCAAATGCAGCTGCGCATTACACAGTGCCAGACTGTCTACTTCCTTTAACCATGGAAACTCCGATTTATACCTGGCTGGTGTCAAGCTTAAGTGCTTCCCGGTTTTCTCATAATGCGCTTTTTTCTCAGCAAGCATCCGGTTATAAACAAGACGAACGCAGCCAAACGTTTTTGCAAATAATTCCCTTTGTGCTTTATTCGGATAAATCCGAAAACGGTACACGGTGTTCACTTTTACCCTCTCCCTGTGTTTCAATGTACTGACGGATGACCTCAATTGGGGCACCGCCAGCACTCAGCAGACAAAAACTCTGGCTCCAGAATGTTTCTTTCCAGAGCTTTTGCCAGACTTCCGGATACTCCTTTTTAATCAGGCGGCTGCTTGCGCTTTTATATGCATTGATGAACTTGCTCAGTTCTGATTTGGGATGAGCACGGAACATAATATGCACATGGTCCTGATCATGATTCCATTCTTCCAGAGTAATGTGATAGTTCGGAGCAATATGCTCAAATATTTCTCTCGCCCGATTTGAAATCGGATCATTCAAAACCTTTTTTCGGTATTTTATAACCAGAATCAAATGGTAATATAATAAAAATACCGAGTGTGCATTGCTATCCAATTTTCTCATAATAATCAGCCTTCCCTATTATCTCGACTGATTATATTGTACCATATATTTTTCTATATGTCCATGTTTTATCGAACGTAAGTTCTCTTTATCCGCGCAGCTATGTGCAATATAGAATCATGCCAGTTATTGCAATATCAGAAATCAAAAGCAGGCAATTCATCCCACCACCTGAAGAGGATGGGGGAATTCTTGCAGTGTTTAGTTAAAAGTCCAGTAATCCGCTTGATTTTATTGCACATTTTGAATGACCAAACCCCAAATTTTTCACCCATCTTGGATAGCAGAAAAATTTGGGGTTGTTTCCGATATAAATGAGGTATCATTTTCACACTGTAAGTAAGGTATCATTTTGCCTAAATCTGTTCTCCTTTCACCGTCTGATATGGAGCAGTCAATTCATCTAATATTTCTTTTTCCCGCTTAATTCTATTCCTAATATACAGTGTGGCTCTTGCGTCTTCCAAGGAATCATGCGCTTTATAGTTATACCCAAAATGTGCGGCGGCCGCTTCTAACGTCTGCCATCGTCGGGTTCCGTAGCGCTTATCATAATTCCCACAAATTTCGGCAAAATCATACATCACATCTTCTAATTCGGTATTCGTACCTGGTTCAATACCTACAAAAAATAAAAATCCGAGATCGAAATCACAATTATACGCGATCCATGTTTTCCCTGATGCAAAAACGCCCTTTATCTTCCCTATCAGTTCTCTGATGGTCTTACATTTTCTTACCCGCTCTGGTGTAATACCATTCACCAGTTCCGCGTCTGGCCATGACCTGATCAGCTCTGGTCGGACATACTCATTAAGAAGTAAATCCCCGTTTCCATCAACCGCACTGATCTGTAAAATTTCATTATCGTTACTGTTCAACCCCGTAGTCTCCAGATCAAACACAACAATTCCAGATGGATTATCACATGGTTCTGGAGCTACTTTCAACGCATACTCTCGCAATTCCCAGAAGTATGTATAAATTTTTAAATGATCGGCCTCTCTTTCCCGGATCCATTTTTCTCTGCACGCGCTGCAGCAAAACTGCCCCAGCAGGGATTTGCTTCCTACAGATCGCATGGCCCAATATGGTGACTTGTAATTATATGTTTCTTCCAACTTTTTGCAGCCACCGTTTTCTTCAAAAATCTTCTGTTCATCTTTATTAGAAAAATACCGGCACTCTGGATGCTCCTCCAAAAAAGCCTGTAATTCCTGCTGATCATTGCCCTCGTAGCTTAATGCCTCATTTAAAATCAGTATTGGTGCTCCACACTGATCGCACATGCCATGATTCCAATAATAATAAAGCTGATATTTCTCATTCACGCGTTCTGCCCTCTCTCTGTATCTTCCGAACAGTTTTTCATAGCCATCAATACCAATTTTTCCATAGACTGAAAAAATCTTTCATCATCTGCATCGGTGCGCTTTCTCGGCCCCTTTATATGATTCTTCTGGCTGCTCCGCCGCGCTTTTTTGTTTAAGTGCCGTTCCATCAGCATCTGGTCAATATTTTCATTTGTATACCATTTGCCTGACTGATGAATCGCATAAGCCCCTTTGCCGAGAGCCATAGCTGCTACTCCATAATCCTGCGATACCACGATATCTCCTTTATGGCAAATACTGATCAGCTTATAATCTACAGCATCCGCGCCGGCTCCAACAACCACTACCTCACTATAATCAGAATACAATATGTGATTTGTATCGCATAACAGCGTTACCGCCACCCCATATTTTCTCGCAACTGCTTCCACAATGAAAACCACCGGACAAGCATCTGCATCTACAAAAATCTGCATAGTACCACCCTTTATCTTATTTAGTATATGGATTATACCACAAGTATATCATATACACGAAAAATAGGTATAATCTGGCATTCAATAACAAATAAAGATTACTGCTATATCAGATATTTGGGAATTGTATGTTGTTTCACGAAGCAAATATGATATGATTATCCTACAGACATGCACGGAGGATAGATTATGGGGAAAATCGCTTCAGAAACGGCAGAATTATTAAAAGAAATCATACTAAGTTGTTCCGCCGAAGATATACTGCCGGAAAAATTAGATAATTTTATAGACTTTTTAGCTAATGTTTCAGACAGTAACGCAAATGAGCCTCAGGCTATTGATAAAACCGGCGCAGAGGTTCTCTTTCTGACATCCTTCTTGACTGAGGAACTGGAAAAAGATTTTCCTGAAATAGAAACCGATTTCATCTTTCATAGCCGCGCCAAACTCCCCCAGTTCGGCCGAGATGCCATTCCTCTGGTTAATTTACTTAACTGCTCCAGTATCATCGACAATCACCAGCAAAGGGTCCTTGCATCAATCTTATGCGGTGCCCAGAGTGGAGATTCCTATTGTGCAGAGCTGCTGAAGAGTATGTACAAAATTTATCATAAAAAGGAATATTCTCAGTTTAAACGATATCCAAAGCTTACAAGCCGTAATTTAACGGATTTATGCACCTTGGAATACTCTTCCTATGAGGATATACCCCTGGATACTGAAAAATTAGCACGAATACTGACCATGGCTCCATTCTTTCATATTTCCTGCAGCTCAGATTGTGACATCTTCTATTCAAACCTTAACAACGAGATGGAACAATATCTGGATAATACCGCGGATACTACCCATATCAGTATTGATCCAGAAGATATCACCAACACAGTAAAGCACTATGGTTCCATGCTTAAAATGCTGGCAAATAAACAGGAAAAAAATGAACTCTCCAACAGTTTAAAACTTGCACGGGAAATAATCAAAATGAGCGGCCTTTCTCCAAAAACTTTAGGCCTATGCGGTGACGGAGCTTTTAATGCCTATAACATGGCCCTGATTACAAAAACAATTAAATTGACAAACTATGATTCCGAGCAGCTGCAAGCTTACATGATGATCTGTGATCTGGCAAGATATCTGGGGGTAACATTAGGATTCATCCATGCCCAAACACAAGAATATCTTTTCCAGACTATTCCGAAAGAGAAGAATTTAAAAGTTCTGCAGTCTATGAAAAAGAAATCATTGGATACTAATTCGTCAAATAAAACAGAAAAGACATCCCAGCAGCAGGAAACACCAGCACCTATGGAATCTTCTTTCAAATCAGAAGCCGAGCTATCTGAATTAAAGATACGTTTACGTGATGCACTTTCCATAGGTTCACATTTTCAGGAACAATATAAGGAAGAAAAACATTCACGGGAAGAATTAGAAAAAAGGCTTAAAGAATATGATGCAATGAAACAGGAGCTCACGGCTCTGCGGGAATTTGTTTACAACAGTACCGAGGACACTCCTCCTATTATAAATATTCCGATTTCAGAAATGAAAAAAGCAATTGCAATGAAACGGATCACGATTGTTGGCGGCAACGAGAACTGGGTTAAAAAGCTTCGGCAGGAATTCCCAAACTGGAAATTTGTCAGCGCATCCGTATCAAGCACCGTGGATAATATGTCCATTTTAAAGGCAGAACGGGTTATCCTCTTTACGGATACACTTGGCCACAGCAATTATTACAAATTCATGCAAACAATCCAATCCCACCATATTCCTTTCAGCTTTTTGCATGGCGTTAATATTGAGCGGAACATCATTCAAATCTATGACGATATATTTGAAAAAAGATAGGAATATCATTGCAAAAACGCTTTCTCAGCACTGCTTCTATAATTTTTAACCTAAAAAAGCTCCTCCTGTGAAGGAAGATATGATGTCAGAATTGTGTGCTTGTTAATTATTATACAATACTTTACCCGATATGACCAGCGCAAAACCTACATTTTACATTATCAATTCTTATAGTCGATAGCCCATTTATTATATTATCTCTCCACGATATACTAAAGGCTCTTTCCCTTTAATATAACTGAGAAAGAGCCTTATAAGTTGATTGCATACACATAATTTTTTTTGCCTTTCGGAGGGGAGCAAAATGCGTATATAAGATTATTATAGAATATTTTCTGGCAAAGAACCACTAAAAATTTTCCATATACTCCTTTTTACTCTTCCTGTCCATACACATCAATCTGGCAGCTCTTCATTGTTTCGAGTGCGGCATTATGCTTTTCTGGTGTAACTCCGGCACAGCAGCTTGCATCCACTGAAATTATCGCCTCCGGATACTTGGCTTTCAGGATCAACGCATTGGAGACCACGCATATATCCGTGCAAACTCCAACCAGTTCAATCTCATCGTTTGAGCCAAAGCCCTCCCAGTTAAGCCAGCCAAAGGTCGGCTTGTCTATATATTCGCAGTTTTCCACTTCCAGCCCAGGCACAATCTGCCAGCCTTCCGTTCCATTGATGCAGTGCTTCACTGGTAACTTTTTCCCCTCCGGCGTGTCCAGATAATTCTCCCCATGGGTATCCCTGGTAAAAATTATCCGATCCCCGCGGTCCGCATACTCTTTTACTTTTGCCTGCACATTTAGAACAATTGCCTGCGCTTCCTTATTGCCAAGAGTTCCCGTCACAAAATCATTCTGCATGTCGATCACGATCAAAACCTTACCCATTCCTCTTTCCTCCCGTTTTCCTAAATTACGGATTTCCCCTGCTATAATCAGAACGTTTCGACTTCTGATGAAAATCTGCAGCGCCCCCGAATACGTTTTCTTTCATTATACTACTGATTCCTAATTAGCAAAAGAAAAAAGAGGATGCCTCTAAAGCATTCCTCTTAAGTTTCAAGCAATCTCTACTTTTCAATCCACCCTATAAAAGTATTAATCTTTTCAATATCCGATTCATTCATAGTCCGTAATTTTTCACACACTTTTCTGTATGTGGTATCTTCATCATCCAGTGGTGCGAAAAACTCTGCCGGCGTCATATCTAAATAGGCAATTATTTTAAACAGTTCTTTCAGAGACGGTAAGGCCGCTCCGCTGGTTATGCCACGTATATATGATCCACTTTTATCCAAATCCAGACTCATTTTGTGTTCGGAAATGTTTTTGCTTAGTCTCAATTCCGTAATCCGTCTACGAACAAAATCCTCTTGCTGCGCATTGGCCATTCTCCCACCTCCCGTTTCAATTATTTTAGTATGAATTTGAAGATGGCGTTGGTTATAAAATTATCAATTTACATTTAATATATTGTAATTCTAATGATTTTATTATCAATATATAATTTTAATTCATATTATCAATAGCAATGCACAGCATTTTTCAAATGGAGGTATATCTATTGGGGATGTACGGGCAATCCGACTCCTGGAAACATGACAATAAAAAACCCAGGCACGATCATCACTGATCTCTGTCTGGGTTTCTTCCTATTATAATATAATCAATTTTGCCATAGTCTGGATAAACAGATTTCTCTCGTTTCCAAAAGAAATTTTCGTTCTGTTCATTGCCTCTATCAATATCGACATTACCGTATCCAAACGCTCTTCCGGTAACTTCCGATAGGCCCGTATTCCCCGCATCTGCTTTTCCGTAAGGCCTAAAAGCTTTAAAATTTCATTTTCCTTCATATCTGACAACAATAACGCTTTTTTCGCAACCCGGTAATTCCGAAGAAGCATCCCGTAAAGCTTAAGGCTATTATTCCCATGATCGAATAACTCCACCGCGAGCTTCATACCTTCCATAGGATCCAGTAAAAGCTTTGATGCCAATTCCCAGCTTTTCCCCACTGCTGCAGGAACAACCTGGTCAATCGTCTCTTTGCTCACTCCAGCATCCATGGACGCAAATGCAATCTGTTTAATGAAAATAGCTATCTGGTAAAGATCTATTGTCTCATCTTTCCCGTCCCTGCGTTCCTGGTATGCATAAGCGCTCCTGTCGATAAAATATCGCAGCATCGGCTCCGCTATTGGACAATCTAAGGACTGAAAAGCTTTTTGGATCCAACATTGATAAGACTTTCCATTCAGCTTATCACAACATATGCCATGCTTACTTTTCCATGCATTCCAGTCCTTGCTGTTGTCAAGCTTTTCCGTCCGAATGATCAAGCAGGAACTTTCCGGACACTCTTCCATAAGATGCAAGAGTTCCTTCCTCTCTTTTTTCACATCCTCCACCTTATAAATAGCGCAGGGTATCCCAAAGAATGAAATGCTTTGCAGAAATTCTTTCACTCCATCTATGGCATCAAATACCTGCACATAATATGCTGTATTTTCCGTTAGTTTCCGTACCTCATGATCAATGCGGTATGATTCCGTTCCATATACAATTTTCACCATTTTCTCCACTCACTTTCTCAGTAATTCGTACTCAATGAAGCGAAGCCATGTCCTCATTGGTTACACTATAATGGCTGCGCTTCCTGTTCCATGACAGAACGATTGAAAAATTCTTCGACATTTCCATTTAACTTTCCATACAGCATCTGTAATAATGGGATAAGATTCCATGACAAGAAGCCAATCCCATACGTGATTTCCACATATCCATCGCAAAATCCAGTTTCTGAAGGATATATCATAATGAAAAAATCTTCAAATGAAATCACAAAATAATCCAGTTCCACGAAAATATCCGTTTCAGAAAGAAGCGGTGCATTTTCTCCCTTTATGAGTACAATGACAAACTCTCGCTCTTCTCCATAAAAATCGCATCGGAATTCATCAAATGCTCTGTAAAATGCCGCCTTCTGATCCCTGGACAATATATGATCCAAATCCTCCAATTCAGCAAATTCCAATAATTCAAACCCTAATGCCTTCATAATGGCATCTAGCGTTCTTTTCCTCTGGCCATCTGCCACTTCCAATCCCTCAGAGCATTCATCACTGACAATACATAAAAGATTTTCAACCGGTACATCCTCCATTCTTAGTTCTGCCGTCTCATACTCACAGGTTATAATACCTGCTTTGATCAGCCGGTTTACTAAATGGCTGACCCACATCTGATAATGTGGATAATACCTGGCAGATCTGCCCATGTTGGAATTTGCATACGCATATGCCTCTTCTTCGTTGCAACCACCCTGTTGAAAATAGTCCATCTGATCCAGATAACTCCACGGACAGAAAGCACCTTCTATCCTTTTCATGAGCCGGATCACCTGTTTTAATACTTCCACGCGCGCTCCTCCTTTAGCCGATAACACATTTCCAATTTCGCAGCAAGCAGACATGTTTTCCAGGCCGGCACATTATCTTTATATGTACCATAGGAAATGTAAAGACCGCCTCCATTAAACGCATTGCCAAATACGTTTAAGCCTCTTTGATCGGTCTGCTGGTTATCTTGCAGCACCAGCATAAGATACGGCTCATCCTGATCATAAAGCTTCAGTAAATTATGGTACTGTTCATATTTCATTCTGCATTTTGCAAGAATAGGTTCCAGGATCTGCTCTGCAGATGTTGTCACTCCGCAGTAAAGCACCGGATATCCTATTTTTTCGATCAGATACCGGTAAGCTTTTGCGAAACTATCATAATATTCGTATAAATTTTCTGGAAACGGTTCTTTCACAAATTCATTCGCCCATGCGTACCGGAACAATATGTATTCACAAAAGTGTTCCTTATAATCGCTCAGATTTAGCATACTCCTCCTGCCTTTCCTAACACATAAAGAACAATCCCACATAAGTCACATACCGGAGATACCGGAAACATATCTCCCCAGTCTGTATTCTCTTCTGGATTGTACAGCCAGTAATAATGCTCGCCAATTTGAATAAAATCTGTCCCGGACGAATAAGAAACACTTAAAGACTGGCAAAACAACTCATATGCTTCAAATGCGATTTCACAAAGTCTCCAGTCCCTGCATTCTTCATACCAGCGTATTACCTGCTCCACAACGTCCAAAGTAAGTACCGTAGTTCCACATTCCCCCAGGTATTCTTTCAGTTCTGCCCTTACTTCTTCCGGAAAAAGTTCCAGAGTTTCTGTATCATCTTCATAGGCAGAAACCACATCGGTAAACCCAATAATCCCAGGATATGGAGTTTCTACACAAAAGAGTACTTCTTCATTTTCACTGATGAAGTCATCTTCATCGTCTGACTCAATCCATTCAATCGATAAATCATAAACTTCCCCCACTTCAATCCCATATTCCTGCAGGATGCGTTGTACCGCTACCTGTAAAAGTTCCATCTTCATGCAGTTATCCCGAAAAGAATAATCAAAACATTTTTCATACTGCATCAGACGCTTTGCATAGGTAATGATCTTACGCAGTTCTTCCGGATGATCGAAGAGCTGCTGATAACGCTCCTCATTCACTATCTTCAAAAAATATTCCCCTTTCCGCTCCTGCATTTACCGGAATAGCATTTCCCTTAAACACATCAAAATAAACTATTTTATATGGAAGGAACCCGTTTCTTAAAATTCCGAGAGTAGCTGATAAAGCCAGCATTGCCGCAGCCATATTGGTAAACCGATGCTGCGGTGAAGACTGGTTGATCACCCCACAGCTTAATTCACTTGCCCGCTTTTCCCGGCTTCGCATGATTTCCGGAAAATAGTACGGCCTGGAAGGTGACAACATCTTTCCATTCTTTTTGACTGCAGCCACAACCTCGCCAGTGTGAAATTCATTTGCCGCATCGATCCAGATACCAGTAGGCGTCTGACGGAACCATTTTTCCATTTCCTGTCTGGCCCGGTGATTATCCACTGACCCAATCAGGACCGGGACCGTGCGTCTATAATAAGTTCCCGTCATCTGCTTAAAGACCACTTTTAACTGCTCAGCGGAGTCAATGTACATTGGATATGCTCTTACTTCGATCCCATAATGGTCTCTAAGAGCTTGTGCCAGTACCATTGCCTTATGCTGGCCAACATCCTCTTTCAGGAAGTTCTGCCGGTCAAGGTTCTTCTGCTCCACCCGGTCTCCATCGATTATGAATAATGCATAGGAGTGGCGTTCCTCCTTCGTTAAGGATGAAAGGATTGCACCTAATTCCTTCAGATAATAGGAACCGGTCCCACCAGTGCCTACCACAACCAGTTGATAATGAAAAACTTCGGTTGGTTTCCTGACCAGAGAAAGATCCAGTTCCTGGTCATTATGAAGCTGTGATCCTATTCGTGCCATTTTTTCATCCACACAAAATGTCCCACATTCAATCTGTCCTTCTTCATAAACGGCCACAATCTTTGACATGGCAAGGTTCACCAAAAACATTCTTTCCAAATGCTTCCAGACAAAATCTTCGCTTTTCTCTTCCGTATTTGAAAAAAATGGTTCCGTTCCGCTTCCGTCATCCAAATACAGCTTTGCATCTGCAAATTTCAGATACAGCTTTCTTTTCGCAGACAGTTTTTTCCATTCCGTTCGGTAGTCTCCAGGAATGCTCCCATCGCTGCAATCAACCATAAAAACATAATCCCGTTTGGAAATCTGTAATACCGGACTGCCTACAGAAAAATCTCCCGGAACAGCCGTCACCTCATAGTCATACTGTTCTTTCAAAAGTTCTGATAATAAAAGTGCCCTGTTCTGGCCAAGATCTTCCCGGATATATACCGCGCCAAGGTCCTCTTTACCGATTGAACCAGGATCAAAAACCGTAATATCCGTCCGGATCAAATTTTCCTGTTTCATATGAAGATACGCAATCATTTCCTTTAAAAAGAAGGAGCCGGTCAAACCAGCTCCTATTACAATAACCTGCAGGTCAATACGCATGTTTCTTTCTCCTTCCCCTGTTTACCATAAATTCTGGCAGTTTTAACACATCCGGCATCTCTTTTGTCCTTTCTTCAGACTCCAGAACGTATTGTAAAAGAAGCGCTTCCTGGCGCTTCTGGATCCTCCTGGCCGCTGCACGCTGCCGGGATCTCTTTTCCCTTGTAAGAAAGCTATACCCCTCGACCAGGCACCGTATAATCAGCTCCATCACACCATGCAGCAATAAGGATATAACTACCACAACAAAAAATGCTTCCATAAGCACCAGAATACCAATCCCAATGATAAAAAGACTGCTATCCTCTAACAGTGCGATTTCTGTTCCTGTAAGATAGGCTCTCTCTGACTTTGCATTCAGGGATTCCTGCATTGTCATTTCGCTCTGCATCGCCCGGAATGCCCAGCCAAACAGAAACCGGCCATACTCCTCCAATTTTTCTATCATAAACATACCTCTCCGATTATAATAATGCGACCAACTGATCAGCATAACCACATCCACACAGCAAAGGATCTCCTTTTCTCCAGGTAAGCTCCTCTGCTGAGATCAGAAAATGATGATCCTGCGGACAGTAATCTTTTCGCAGGCCGCGGTCAATGGAATATACATGGAAAATACCTTCAAAAAATCGTGCCATTTCATACGATGGAACATAAATGGCCTTTGTCTTTTCCTGCCCCACCAGCACAATATAGTGGATTCCATTTCCGATGCTCTTGTTGTAGACCTGATGAAACCAGCCCAAAACCCAGGACTGCCGATCCTCACCAGAATCATAAACAACCGCTTTCATCTGTTCTTCTGTGAGAAAAATCTGTTTATCTGCCCCTAGTACGGCACGATAAACTTTCCTGTCATCGCCGCAGGATACCACGCCGTAAAGTCCAGGAAATGTTTCATCCTCATTATCTGTGGCGGAGAAAAAGGCCGGGATCCTGCCATGGGAATGAAATTCTCCAACCTTTACTAATCCTGAAACTTCATAACACTCTAAAAAAGGCTCCCGTTCTGCCTCAACGGATGCATGATATACCTGCTGAAAGGGCACAAACCACTTAAAGCTCTTTCTTTTGGGGTCATAAAAAAGATGCACAGCTACTTCGCTGTCACAGTTTTCGCAAAAAAACCGTGATATAGCTAACCAATAAGAAATATCCACTTTTTCAAGTTTCCAGATAAAGAGTTTCTGGTCACTTTCCAATGAACTTCCGCAATAAAAGCATGGATGGTTCAGAATATCATAGATTTCCCCCTGATACATCACCCTCTGTCTTCCGATGGAAAGCTGCATTTTATCCAGCGTTTCCTTATCATCCGCACCTTTTTTGCTGCCCTTTGTTCCCACATACAGAATGTTCTTATCTTTTCCGAGCCAGGTAAATACTGCACCTGCCAGCCGGTATTCCAGATGTCCTTTTGCATCCAGGAAATTCAGCAGATCTTCTTCCGTGACAGATTTTTTACCGCCAAAATCCTCGGAAGATAAGTCATATGAGGTAAACATCAGGGATAACTTAACTCCGTCAATGGCATACTTGGTCACTTTAACCGTACTGGCACTGGATACACCAGCATACTTCGGGCCAAGATAGTATTTTTCGCCACACGGGTACAGATCATATAAGGATCCATAACCCTCAAGTTCCTTGAGCTGTTCTTCAAGTGTCTCTGCTTCTTCGCTGATTCCAATGGTAAGCTCTTTTCCTGCCTTCAGCACCCTGATCTCTTCTGTATCTTCAAATGGTACGGTGATTGCAGAAGATTCTGCCGGAAGGAGCACAACATTGTTTTCGTTTTTAAACAAAGTAAGCTTTAATCCGCTAAGCCCCTTGCTCTTTAACACATACTCAAACAGATTTGTAAGATCCACCTCACCTGTTAATGCCGTAACATCCACTGCTTCTGCCCCAAAGAACACCTGCATTCCGTCAACCGTGATGGTTCCTTTTTCCACTCCTTCATGGTTCTTTGGGCGGCACAAATATGCATCCTCTTTCTTTGAAACATCACAGATTGCAAAGAATGGGCCCTGCTCTGCCAGAAACTGCTTCACTTCTTCCTCTGTTCCCGTTCCCTCCGTCATCACCAGATCACCAGCAATACTCTTTAACGTAAGGGGCAGCTTGTAAACCGTTTTCGGCGCAGATTTTTTCTTCTGCTTTTCTTCCTTCTTCTTTCTCGGTGCCTCTTTCTTCTTTGCCTCAGCCTTCAGCTCATTAAATTCCTCAAAATCAAAAAAACTCATCTGCATAACCTATTTTCCTCCTCTTATCGCAACACATAAATTGCTTAATTGATTTCCATTTTCCTTCAGCCATTTCTGCGGGAACACTTCCATTTCCTTAAGTGTTTCCAAAAGACCGGACTGTTCTTTAAATTCCGGATGTTCCGCAATCCGGTTCTGATACAGATCATTATTGGTTTCTGCATCAAAAAATGCCTGGATCAGCTTCTCCGCATCTTTGATCGAAGTCATTTTCGGAAATACCGTATTTCCCCAACATATTTTCCCATTATCATATACATTTCCAAATGGGTAATAACATAACCTGCTGGCCGGCCCGATCATCCCGGATTCATCCCGCTTTAAGGCAAAACAAAAAGAGGCGGATAACATCCCCTCTCTTACCTTAAGCAGAAACACCAGATCCGGAAACGCAACCTGCTTTGGTACTCCAAACAGATAAATAACCCCCAGATGTGCCGAAACCGTGATGATCACATCAAAACTCTGTTCCTTATTCTGGATCAGTACCCCATCATAAAATCCATTTGGTATCTGTCCAATTTCAAGGCATCTCTCCTGCTCTGCTTCAATCGTGCTCATGGCTCTGATGAAATCGGCCATCGTAACTGTTTTTTGAACAGCACTTCCGTCACCGAAGGAAAATTCCACTCGAACTTTTGCGAAAGTTTCCTCATCACTGACTGCTGCCCATTTTACAATATTGCTCACTTTCTCCCTCCTCTTACAGCATTCTCCGTCGTTTCACTACAGAACAGCGCTTGATCTGTTCAAAAAAGCTATGCACCAGTGCCTCCGAATTGTACCGCGTCTGATATGCCCATACTCCGGCATCAAGAACATCAAACAATTCTTCGATTGGAATTTCTCTGGTGATCGGACTCTCCGGTGAAAAAAATGCCGCTTCATTCCGTCGTTCCTTTTGCTTTTTTTCATCCCATCGCTCTTCATAGAGCAGTTCATACATCCGTGTAACCTCGGACATAGTTTCTCTCCTTTCCTGGTTCGTCTATAAAATAAAAAAAGCCAATGCACACTCATGCATTGACTAAAAAAATAGACTACCCCTTTTCAATGATCCATGAAAGATCTCATCCATGGCCAGAGGCCACTATCATCGAAAGAAATAATCTTGTTTTGATTATAACATTGCCCGGGCTAATTAACAAGGAACATTTCTCACTGCAGGATACCATTCCTGGCATATCCCATACATATACGAAGCCATTGCGCGAAAAATATAGATTAAGTTATAATTTCCTTGCAACTTTTTCTTCTCTTTATCCGTCTAATATATGAAAACAAAAAGAAAGGAAAATATGTAATGATCCATTCTAGCGCGCGGGATTCAATTACCGTACAGACCGAACAGGTCCTGATTGAAAAATATGACCGGCTATACCGGTTAGCTTACAGCTATGTTTACAATGAAGATGATGCCCTGGATATTGTTCAGGAAAGCGCCTGCAAAGCGATATGCCAGTGCAACTCCTTAAAAGATCCCTCCAAACTTTATTCCTGGATCTGCAGGATTGTAGTAAATACCACCATGGATCTTTTAAGAAGCAGAAAAAAAGAAGATCTGCCTGGAGAGCTTCCAGAACAGGCATCGGAAGATGTTTACCAGGAAACAGATTTAAAAAATGCCCTAGAGAGCCTGGAACCTCAAAACCGTACCATCGTCGTCCTACGGTATTGCGAAGATATGAAACTGGAAGATATTGCACTGGCTGTAAATGAAAATCTGAGTACTGTAAAAACCAGGCTTTACCGTTCTTTAAAAAAGCTGCGTATCAACCTGGAAGCACCTGACACCAACTAATTCGGAAAGGAGTTCTTACTATGAAAGAAAGCAATCACACTATTGATGAATTAAAGCAGGAATATGAACAGATCCCCGTTTCTCCACATGCCAAAGAACGTATTTTAGCTGGAATTGCACAGGGCAAGGCAGCAACCGCTGTCCAGTCACATTCCACAAAATCAGGCAAACGGAAAAAGAAATCACATATTATTTATATTTTACGGAACACCGGTGCAACTGCTGTGGCAGCCATGGCCGCGCTGGTAATCCTCACAAACATAAACCCTACCATTGCAAATGCCATGGAAAATGTCCCTATCCTTGGCCCAATCTCCAAAATCGTCACCTTCCGGACTTACGAAGACCAGACCAATCACTTTGAAGCTAAAGTGGATGTCCCAGAAATAGAGTCTGCACCGGCAGAGGTCAACCAGAGCATCGAAGAATATGCCAATGCCTTAATCGCACAGTATGAAAGCGACCTGCGCTCATCCCAGGGAGAGGGCAATTACTCGCTCACTTCTTCCTATCAGGTGGTAACGGATACCCCCAACTATCTCTGCCTGCGAATTGATACCACTCTGGTAATGGCCAGTGGAACCGAATATACCAAAGTTTTCACCATTGATAAACGCACCGGCAAAATGATTTCTTTGTCTGATCTTTTCCGCAACAAGCCAGAAATGCTCACTGCGATCAGCGACAATATAAAGGAACAGATGCAGGCACAAATGGCCGCCGATTCCTCTGTCACCTATTTTTACAACAGCGATATGCCAGAATGGGATTTTAAAGAATTACGAGGCGATGAAAGCTTTTATTTCAATGAAAAAGGCGAACTTGTGATCACCTTTGATGAAACGGATGTTGCCCCCGCTTACATGGGCGCGGTGGAATTCGCCATCCCGCAATCAGTAACTGGCACACTGGAATAAGCGGTAAAATACTCCTTCATTAATATAAGGAAGAAAAAGCTGTCGCAAAATCATCAATAGATGATAGCGCTGCAGCTTCCGCTTTCATACAGCAAAAGGGGCTGCGGTTCCATAGATAATCACTCATCTATGGAGCAACAGCCCCTTTCGTATGTCTATAGCATGAAACCAGGGAGGTCGTACTTATTTGCAGAGTTTCTTGAATTCATCTGCAACAAACTGTACCTGGGTTCCAATGATGACCTGTACGGAGGTCTTGCTTGGACGCATCACGCCAGCCACACCGGCGGACTTGATCAGCTTTTCATTGACCTTGGTATAATCCTTGACCTCAAGACGGAGTCTGGTAATGCAGTTATCAATAGAAGCCACATTCTCCGGACCGCCAACGCCTTCCAGAACGATCTTCGCTACTTCCGTGAAGTTGTTATTGGACAGAGTTACCTTGGTCTCATCTGCATCGTCATCCTCACGTCCCGGAGTCTTCAGATTAAACTTGGTAAGGAAAAAATGCATCCATATATTGCTGCTCACAGTCGGCATGATTGGTGTACTTACTGTTCTCTTTTTTACTGGCGAAAGTTGGCTGGGTGGCGGCTGGTATTACATACCTGACAGGGCAATCACCATCGCGCTTGTTTTCTGCATATTCTGGCAGATTGCTTTGATAACAGGGACATTTTTCTTATCAATGCGGGTAAATAAAATCTTCTGTGGGTGGAGGAAAAGAATTGTTATGATACCGATGTTCGCGGCCGCAGCTTTTCTTTTCCTGTTTCTCGCATGGAACTGGCTGCTTTATAGTTTTCAATTTGAGGAAAAGGTGGAGCAGTATGATGAACATATTGCTCTCTATGTAAATAATACGTTTGCAAGAACACGATTTAGATACCCCCATTATATGTACGAGGAAAACTGGCTGTTTATGAGAAACCTAGATGATGAGGAACAGCAAGAAGCAGTTCTGAAATACGGAGATCCAGATAATTATTACAATGACTAAAGACATTTTAACAAAATGCGTAAAGAATACAAATCGGGATTTTTACGACAAAATATGATATGATTTCTGTAAAAATAAACAGGATAACTTTCAATAGGGAGAAAATTGAAAAATGATAGAGACACTCTGGAATTTCTTTCGATTGTATACGGCGGATGCCGATTATTTACCGGACTTTTGGCTCACAATGATACTTCTTTATCTGAATGCAGGTCTGTATCTTAACGATCTATATAATCTGGTGAAGCGAAAGTCAAAAGCAGAAACATTCAGTCTGATGGCGATACCAGGAGTCTTTGCAGTACTCTTTGTGTCGGTGCTATCAATTTTTGCGCATGTGCCGAATCTTCAGAGCACAGCTTCACAGGCCAAACGCCTGAGCCTGATCATAACGACAACGCAGCCACAAACGAACCTTGCGCTGCTTCTTATTGTATTTCTTTATCCGATCCTATGGGGAATCGGGCTCTTACGACAAAGGAGGCATGAACACGGCAGCCGCAAACGCTGGGTGCTGTCCTGCATTCCTGATTATATTGCATGGATCATATTGATATTGGGCATCGGTTATCACCTGTTTTTCGGGGAAAATATCCTGAATAGTGTTCTGGAAAATGCGAAGGTTGGAGATTTACTGGCCCTTTATGGCTCCTACGGAACCTGGCTCCATATATGGATGTATGGAATTTATATCCTTGCATGTAAGGAAGCGGTACTGCTTGTCGGCCTTTTATCTGAACTTTTGCTTATGCGGATTCCGCTTCGCTACCACAGTGGGCAGAATGCTGTTACCTTTGTCAGCTTTTATTATCTGTTTTGCCAGAATGCCATTTTTCGTGGTATCTCCCTACTGGAAGCTGCGTTGGTGATTCCGCTTTGTGGAGTGATGCTTCGGGAAGCGGCATCGCCTTTCAGTGATTACTCGTCGATTATGATATACGCAGTCTTTTTGCTGCTGACAGGCGCAGTGTTTGTCGTTCTTATCGCCATTGGTCCGGTCATGCGGACACTTTCCTGCTTCGATGCATGGGGACAGCGCAAGCAGATCAGAGAGCTTTTCTGTACGGAATATTTTCTCATGCAGCCAGTTTCCAGCAACAGATCGTTCACGGTCACTCATCATTTTATCATTGACGAACAGGACGCCGCCGGTGTTTACTATCTTCCACTTCTCACAGACATCAGCGGATGGATCTCCCCGAAAAAGAAAGCAGGCAAATGGAAAATGCTCTCTTTCGCAGATGGCAGAACCTTTGAAGTATCAGAGCATGAGGCCGAAGCAGCCAAGGAAATGCTCTCTTATGCGTCAAACCGTCTCTATGCCCAGAAAGTAACTGGAGAAAATAGGAACAATATACCGGACGCAAAGGAAACATGGAACCCACTCATAAATCCAGCAACAACGATATATCAGAAATTGGTCAAGATATTTTTAGGCCTGATGGTTATTCTTTTTATGATGAGCTATCAGATACTGAAGTAATTAAACATCCGGTTTTCACTGCCGGAATAAATCAGGATTGGATTTATTCCGATGATGGCACAGCACAGTTCTGGCCGGTCGATAACTATTATCCGCCCGGAGAACGGCACACAAATTTTTTAGATTACGATGTTGTGAAACAACACCATACTTTAACGCAGATTTTGATGGGATTGCTACATAATGGCTTTACACTACAGGCTGTGGAAGAAGCTATGCCGTCCCCAGATATGCTGGATATTCCAGGCATGAAGGATGAACTACGCCGTCCCATGATGCTGTTGGTAAAAGCGCAAAAAAGATAATGGGCCCGTGAGCGGAGAATCCTCCTCGGAAATCCCCTTACTGCATATCAAATATAGACAACTGCTCGAATTCCTGCCTCTGCTCCAAAAGCGGAGGTGTCTTCGTCAGAAGTCTTTCTGCCGTGCTCCAGTCCTGGATCCATGGCTGTATTTCCTCTGGTGTCAGTACCAGTGGCATCCGGTCATGTACCGATGATACAGAGCTGTTAGGAACAGTTGTTATGATCGTAAACTGGCTTTCTTTTTCTGTTGGCTGCCAGACACCGGCCATGTAAAGAATATCTGACTGCGGCATGGTAAAAGAGATTTTTTCTTTTTCTTTATTCCATTCATAAAAACCAGCTGCAGGAATTACACACCGGCAATTCCGCACGCTGTTCCGAAATGCAGGCTTCGATAAAATACTCTCGGCCCTGGCATTAATAAGCAGCCAGTCTTGATACTTACTTGTAAATCCCCACCGCATTGCCTCCAGATGCACATTCTTCATTCCAGTCAGAACCATGGCCATATCGGTAGGACGCACATCTCCCACTGTCACTTTCAATTTTGCATCATCAATCTGTTTGCAGATTTTCCTGATTTCCCGCCACATTTCATCATCTATAAAATATCTTCCACACATAAGCTGCTCCTCACACCAGCATCACCCATTTACAAGCCTCCAGGAAAAATATCAGTTTAAATTCCCGAATCAACCCACCAATTACGGCTTCGCATCCATATTCACGGCTCGGTATGCCAGAATAATTCTTTTCTTCCGTATATTTCACTAGGATGTCCTTTACTGTTTGAACCTCCCCGGCATCATCCTCAAACTTAAAATGTCTTGGCATAGTCTGGCCAGTTGATGTAAACCATGCCGAACAGGCGATATGGTACATGTTTCCTTTAGGGATCCCGCTATCTACATCTATTCCATATTTTGTTGCTTGCGCAAATCTGGTCACGTTCATCAACCCCTTATATTATAATATTTTCTCCTGGGAATAATCAACCGTCCGCTTTTCCCGGCTGACGCCTCCACCCATATGGTCTATTTCTACAGATCCTGCAGATGGCAAAAAGCATGCCCTTTTTATGCTATCCATTCCAAACCTTTTCCGTATCTGATCCACAGTTTTCTCCATCTTCCGGTATTTTTCATAGTCGATCGTTTCAAAAAATTGCATCTGGCGAAAGGGATCTGATGATACACGGCTGGTATGGATCCCGAGATGCCGCAGCGGAATCCCATTCCACAATTCAGATAAACACCGACAGGCTGCAGCATAAATTTCCAGGGTCAGATCCGTTGGAACAGATAGTGTAATTTGATGTCCGTAAAAACGCAGATCCCAGTCTTTTAGACTGATAGAAACAACGCTAATCTTTACTCCATCTGCCCTTAACCTGGCTGAAATGGTTTCCGATAACGATAAAAGATACTGCCTGGCAGTTTCACAATCCATAACATCATAAGGCGTGGTGAGAGAATTTCCATAGCCTTTGGCCGGCGGAGGTGAGCTGATCACTGCAGATTCATCTATACCATTTGCATATTGCCAAATAAGTATTCCCTGTGACTTCATATGCGCGCGCAAAATTGCAGGATCCATAGCTGCCAGTTCTCCAATCGTATGAAATCCCAATTTTTTCAACTTGTATAAAGAGGCATGGCCCACATAAAACAGATCACCCACCGGAAGATGCCACATTTTTTCTGACATTTCTGATTTCCAGAGCGTATGAACGTGATCCGGCTTCGTAAAATCTGAAGCCATTTTTGCCAGAAGCTTATTTTCGGAAACACCAATATTTACAGTGAACCCTAATTCTGCATGCACACGATTTTTTATTTCATACGCAGTCGTTATCGGATCCTGGCAGCAGCCGGTCATATCCAAAAAAGCCTCATCTATACTATATTGCTCGATCTTGTCCGTATACTCACTTAACAGTTTTATCAGAGCTTTTGAAGATCGGTTATAGAGATCATAATTGGGCGGCGCCAGAACCAGGTCCGGACATTTTTCCTTTGCAGAAACAACCGTTTCCCCGGTCTGAATATGATATTTCTTTGCCGGAATAGATTTTGCCAAAATGATCCCATGTCTTTTCTCCTGATCTCCTCCCACGGCACTCACCAGCTGTCGCAAATCCTGCTTTCCCCCCAGATGATGGATCCTGTAACACGCCTCCCAGGATAAAAAGGCGGAATTCACATCTACATGAAAAATAACTTTTTTCATATCCGCTCCTTTAAATCGAACATTTGTTCTATTTTCATTTTAAGCATTTCATTCCCAGATGTCAATATGGGATTTTCAGGCAAAAAAAGCGGCTGACCTTTTCGATCAACCGCTCATAGGTATTATTTCACACATTTAGCATTCTGCTATACCAAGACTCTGCTCCGCAAGATCCTTATACTTCCCAGAGTCCCCGCTGTCTTCCCTTTTTTGCGAACCGCTCCTCTAAATCGAAAATCGTATACGGCGGCTTATATGGCTCTTCGATATAACTCTGAAGAGCTCTAAGCTTGTCCCAATACTGCGGCAGGTTATGATAGATTGCATTCAACTCCCGCAAATTTTTGTTCCGGCAGCACCAGCAGCTTACCCTGTCAAGAATGGAATACAGCTCTATGCCTCCCTCCAGCCAGTTATATCCCTTCGCATAACAATACTGAAGGCACTGATATTCAGTCCAGCCCCATTCGACCAATGGATAGCACTTTTCCTTTACTCGGCCAGATTCATCTGCTGCGATCCCTATGTATTCCACCGCAGTTGCTCCGAGTGATTTTACATATTTTTCGCAGGCATTGATCTTAAGGCGTGTCATCCAGCGGCATGGCCCACCGCACCAATAGCTTCCATAGTGCGATGATCCGTCCCGGCACTTGATCCGTCGAAGGAGCATTTCTTCCAGGAAATGCCTTTCCGGCTGTAGAATAACAAGTTCGCACCCATACTGCTCCAATTCCAGTCGGACTTTCTCTATATTTTTCCGAATGCATGAAAACTCCATACCGGTATCAAAATAGACGCAGTGCGTTAACGGCCAGCCCTTTTCCATAAGCCCTAAAACCATTGCCATGGAGTCCTTTCCTCCTGAGATGGAGGCAACATATCGTTTTTCTTTTTCCATAATCACCATATTCCAGAACTGGATATGGCAGCACCTGTAGCCTCCCATGCTACTAATCATTCCTGATCCTCACGCTGTTTTCAGGTGCTTTATGCGAAGTACAACACTCTCATCGCAACCTGGTCTACCAGGATCTGATTATTTTCCTTTCTCTGAGTTCTCTTTCCCGGCCTTCAAAACGAGTTCCCCCGTACCAGCAAAAGAAATTTTCTTAAATCCCACAGAATCGCAAAAGAATAATTCTTTGCCATCGATCTGAATAATATCTCCTACCGACATGGAACGCATTGTTTTTCTATTGGGACGATCTGGGCGATTTAATCTCTCATACAGACCCTCCATAATTTCTGATACATTCAATGCCGTTCCCTCCTGCTCTTTCACTTCCGTCTCATAAGCAATTTCATAATCCGCGCGAGTAGGATTAAGCTTCAATTTCTGAAGCTGCTCCAGTGAAAGAAACATCATTCTTACCCCGCGTTCATTATTCTCTTTCAGCATCAATATCTCGATCTTCATAATCTTCCTTTTCTCTTTGATAAGCTCTACTCCAGTCAACCGGCTCTCCAAAATAGGCCGGTGTCATATCAACACCGCCATACCCTTCAGGAAAGCGCTCTGTAATATCCGGTATATACTGCTTCATTTTCATTTCCCTTTCATAAAATAAAGAAGGCTCTGAAAAATCAGAACCTCCTCTAGCATGCACATATTTAGTTAAATGGCAAACTCTCATCTTCTACGCCATCCGGTATTGACATAAAGCCATCACCGATCGGCTTTCCCATTTCTGGTGCCTGTTTTCCTCCAGCGGACGCATTTTTACTATCAGCAAATTCCTGATCATCTGCGATGATATCTGTGGTATAAACACGCTGACCTTCTTTGTTGGTGTAACTGCCAGTCTGGATGCGTCCGGACACCAGTACACGCATCCCCTGACGAAAATACTTCTCTGCAAACTCACCTGCTCTGTCAAATGCCACGATATTAATAAAATCGGCAGTCTGCTCATTTCCGTCCTGGCTCTTTCTTGCTCCTCTCCGGTCAACTGCCAGTGTATATCTGGCAACGGCCATGGAGCGCTCACCCTGAGTGTACCTGACTTCCGGATCCCTGGTCAATCGACCCATCAATATAACTCGATTCATGCTCTATCCTCCATTTCATTATTTTTTATTCTTTTACAGATGGTTCCTCAAAAACAATTCGTCGCTGGCCATGAAATTCATCTTTACGTCCATAAAAGGCCAGTTCTTTTCCTTCCCGGTAGGTACGCACAAATTTTGAAAACTCTACATATTTCTCAATCTTTGAGTACTGACCATTAAAAATTACGAACAGGAACTTTTCTTCTGTCGCTATATCCACACAATCTGCCTTATAGCATTTGTTACCCGCAGAAAGGGAAGACGTAAAACGAATTTTATATAAATTCTTTTCTTCCCTGCGCTGCTTAGTGCCATTCTGTCCTCTGCGCTGCTTGCCGCTCCTGATCTGGCTGATACCAATCTGAAGCAACTTACATACATTTTTGAAACTTTCCGATTGTGCAGCTGCGATATCCGTTTTTAAACTGGACGGCTTTCCAGTATCTTTGACAACAATGATATTACTGCCTCCAAGCGCAGACTTTCGGATCAAGGCATTCCGTTCATCATCATAGATAATCAGAATCGTCTTGGCCACTACCACAAAGCGCCCGAGAACTTCCTGGATACCTTCATACGTAACCAAAGTATCATAGTTTAAAACCCCGATGACACTGTTCAAACGGCTCTCCAGGCTTTCAACCGGAATATACGTTTCATTTTTTTCATTCTTCTTAAGTTCCTCTTCTGGAAACGGTGCCTTCAATTCACTCAGCACCTGATCCAAAGATTTTCCATTCACTGTGCCTTTCATCGCACACCTTCCTCCTCTATTTTTGAAAAAAAATAGCCAATGTAACATTCACATTGACTTAATCTAAGAATCCCATTTCAATACAGATGCAGTCACAAACCCACACTCTGTAAAAATAACTTACATGAAAAGCTATTATTAATGGGAGTATAACATTGCCATCAATGCCTGTCAACAGATCTAAGGCCACACCAAACTCTCAGTGCTGCGCTTTGATTTTTAGACTCTGATAGAAGCTTTCCAAAATGCGGCTGACTATTTTCAGCCAGCCGCTATATCCGTAAGATCCGTATTTAATCTGGAAATAGCACGGAATACTTCTTCTTCCTCTCAGGAGAAAACGTTATTTATATAGAAAGCATACGCTACTTCTGCTATCTCCACCTTAAGGAAAGCTGCTTTTTCTGCAGATGACAGACCATCATCCAGTGTCAGATAACGTTCCGTTAAATCATGCATCTTTTTAATTAACGTGTAATCATCCAGATCCTCTTCTTCATCCTCTGATGAGCTCTTTTCCCCGTGGAGTTCCCGGTACGCGCATACTCCGTCCGGATCAAATTCTTCCAGCCGGTCAAGATCAAATGCTACCTTCGAAAAAGTGCAGTATCCTGATACGGCTGTTTCAGGTAAAATTTCTCCCAGCTGATACTTTTTAATGAACTGCAATTTGGACTCGAAAAAATTGTGATCAATGAATGCTTCATTCTTTTTTACATCTTCATGAGGCAGATTTACAGTCAGATTACCAAAGTCCTCCCATTCTCCGTTTTCTTCTTTGTATAATCCAATATAAAGCCGTTTTCTGTCAGCATAGGATAATACTCTGATGATCAAATCCTCATGGCCACATTCCCAGTCATACCCCAGTGTTTTAAATTCTTTCATAGTTATCCTCTCTTTCCTGTTTTCATTTTCCTGGTTTTCTTAAAAATAAATCATTTTTTCACAGGTCATTGTATATTGATTGAAACAACTAAATAAAGATTCCATCGCGGCAAAACCGGATAAAATCCACTTTCATAAGTTTCATCGACATCGTCCTCCTTTCTGGCACGAAAAAAGGAACCTCCGACAGGAAGTTCCTCCAATGTGTATATATTCTGTTTATTTGCAGAATTCCTCCATTACTTGGTCTTAACTGACTCTCACTTTGCCAGAAGCAAATATAATTGAAATGAAAGAATTTGTAATTATTTTACCATTGAATTCTTTCCAAAGCAAGGATTGTTATACTAAAAAGCAAATAATCAAACAGATATGCTTGTGCAGCTGACATTCTATAAATATAAAAAATATAAAAGACATAGAAGACATGGATCTCTTTGGCGTATATATAGGGATTCCCGATAGATATTTCAGGCAATATTTGCAAACAATAGGTATTATTTTCTGATAGAGTTGAAATAAGGTTCTTTTGGATGATTTATTTCCTCTTCACAATCACTCTCTCCGTAAGGGGCTAGTCGCGGAACGCGTTTTATTTAAAAGAGCTAAAAAACATAAAAAAATTCAAAGACATAAAAGACATGTAAAAACATGAGTAATTTTCTGCTGTCAAAGGAGCTATTTCAGGCATTATTTTTTGGATCAGCCGATTTTTAGAAGCAAATGCAGTTTTTATTTTGAGAAAGATGATTTTCTGATGAAAAGAATGGTTTTTTTATAAAAAGGGTGATTTTTTTCTGGATCAAATAAAAGAAATTGTGGATAACCGACCTGGAAATTTAGATATTGCTGAAAAAAATACACATTGAAAAGCAATAAATAGGAAAAAAATTACCCAGAAAACGGGTATGAAAATACAGAATGGAACGAGAAATAGGCATCCTAGCGGATGCCGGTGAAGCGAAACTTATGCAATTTGTGGATTTTGGATTAATTCCCTTATGATGGATCGAACGAGCGAGCCAGGCCCTTTCTTTGCATCATAGAGTTTTGTGAGGATATAACGGTTATAGAAAAGGTGCAGTGCATCAAGAACCGTACCAATTTCATAGTCCTGTGCCATGATGGTAAGATCATGATACTGAGTTTCTTCAAAATCATAGATAGGAAGTAAATGCTCAGCATCCAGGGTAGGTGTCTGATCGAAGGCAATGCCATATTCTGTTTTCAGAATCTCCTCATACTGCATTCTCTCTCTTAACTTGTCCTCAAACAGGTAAGTGTTAAAGGTGCGGATCACATCATCCATTTCAGTGGTAAAAGAAACAATTTCGGAGTAGGCTTCCTGACGGACCTGGTTTTTGGTAGTCGCTCCATTAAAACAATCATTGAGCTTTGCAGCAATATAGCGTTTTTTCCTGGTGTACTCTTCCTTAAAAATAGTTTTGAAGGAGTTGGCATGATCCAAAATCTGCTTTACCACACCTGGTTTTACATATTTTGGTAAACCGGCAAGTAATTCTTTAAATGTGAGTTTGGCCACGGCCAGCTTTGCAGAACTCTGAAGTTCAGTGGTGATCGCTTCACAAAGAAGCATAAGGATCACTCGTAGCTCATTAATGGATTTGATCTGCAGGAGCTGCTCAAGCAAATCATATGTACACTGGATATAACCACCGCCAAGACCGATAGGATTATACATTTTGGTGTAGTCATGGATTGTAAAGGTATACTCTTCTGTGACCGGATCCATAGATACATCAAAAAAGCCGCAGGACTCCAACCGGAGAATATTGCTGCGAACGGTTTTGATGTTACAATCAAGTGCTTGTGCCAGATCTTCCAAATCGAGTGGTGAAGTGATGCCGGTATTTGCGTTGGCATAGAAATGGATCAGAATGAACAGCCGAACAGAGCAGCTTTTTAATAGCTGCTTCTCGAATGAAGTATGAATGATTTTCTTTATGGATGGAATGCTTACATTCGCAAAACGTTTCACTCTGGATCCACCCCCTTTCCGCAATGTAATGTTAATTATAAAGGGAAATAAAAAAATTTGGAATATTGCCAAAGTGTGGGAAAACGGGTAAAAAAGGACTGTTTTGTGAGATGTGTTAATGAGAAAATAAATGGGGAAAATAAGACTGAAAATGGGGGAAGTATTGTAAAATAAGGGTTTTTCCGGGAAAAACTACCGCACTTTACCGAAAATGGTTACCGCACTTTACCGAAAATAGCTACTGCACTTTACCGAAAAATTTACCGCAGTTCTCCGAAAAATATAGCGCAGTTCTCCGAAAAAACTACCGCAGTTCTCCGAAAAAGCTACCGCAGTTTACCGAAAAAGCTACTGCAGTTCTCCGAAAAAGCTTAGCGCAGTTTACCGAAAAGCTATAGTATTTTGCCGAAAGGCTACTGCAGTTTATTGAAAAATAGTTGTATTTGCGCTGAAACGGGCCGATTAGCGCAGTTCTCCGAAAAGTGGAGCATCTAAGCTGGAACTGTTTAGCTAGTGCAGTTTACCGAAAAATAGCTGCATTTGGGCTGGAACTGGCCGGCTAGCGCAGTTTACCGAAAAGTGGAGCATCTGAGTCGGAGTCGTTCAGATAGCGCAGTTCTCCGAAAAGTAGTGCATCTGAGGTAGAGCCGCTTGGATAGCGCAGTTTACCGAAAAATAGCTGCATTTGGGCTGGAATTGACCGGCTAGCGCAGTTTACCGAAAAGTAGTGTATCTGAGTCGAAGCTGTTCAGATAGCGCAGTTCTCCGAAAAGTGGCTGTATCTGAGCTGCAGCTGTTTAATTACTATACTATGCAAAAATGTATCTGTATTTGAACTGCAGTTGATCGGTTAATGCATTTTCTAAAAATTACTAAAGATATTTGGTTTGAAGTTATGTAGCCACCACATGATAGAAAACCGAGAACAGTATGTCCTCGGTTCGAGTTACTTTTTTTTGATGAAGTGCAGCTTCATTTCGTTTAAAGTACTTACAGTTGGAATTCCCAAAAGTTCTTCAGAGAAAACCATATAAGGATAATGCTCTTTCAATGTAGTCTTTTTTTCCAACAACTCATAAGCTTTCGAAAAAGCACGCTTTAATAGAGTATTTTTATTCGCTGTACGGATTGTATTGTTAAGCGCTTCTACTAATTGAGGAGAGCGATCAAAAATATCCCGAACGGTGATACATACATTTTCGTCTGTAGATTGCTCAATCATTGTCACAATGGCGAAAACAATCTCTACGGCGCGTTTATTTCTTTCTTTAGCAATTGATGTATAAATGATATCGGTATGTTCTGATATTAAGAACTTTGCAGGTTCAGTAATCTTATTTAAGTTGAGTTTTGACTGTCGTACCTTTACATTATACAGTGTCTGAATTAAGCGAAGCATGTAGGGAGAGGAAAAACGTATTGTGTTCGTGGTGTCATCATAACCCAGTGAAACCAAAAGCGGTAAAGCGGATCCGATTCGTTTTGGATATTTTGGATCGCGAATAATCCCGTAGATGGTTTGGAATGCTCCTGTCTTATTTCGCAGCATGATTATATCATTATCACTTAAATTACGTCCTTTCCCCATAAGTTCGGCCAAATCGGGTAAGTAAATAGTAAAACTTTCGTTTATCGCATACTGGTTTTGGTTGATAGTATTTTTAATATCGGCAAGAATAATACTGTAAAATAGTTTTAATAAGGGCAGATCAAATTCACCGATTTCAACAACCTTACCACGACTAATTTCTTCCAGTTTTGCTTCTGATACAGGTACTCCTTCAAAATAAAGTTTTCCGGTATTAGCATTATAATTGAGGCCATCTGTTGATTCCAGAGGTGTTAGATATGCACTTCCGCTTTTGCGTAAACTTAAACCAGATTCATACTCCTGATCAATGATCAGGGAGATGTGCTTGGTCAATGAAGTATCGACATAGTCTTTTTTTCTTGTTCGGTTGGTCCTTTTTTTGGTTTCGTGTTCTATGGATTCTAGAGAAGATGCATTAGGTTGTGCGTTGTATGCGTTATCAGCGGCAAAAACCGGCAGCTCCTGAAGAACCACTTTGAGAGCCTCATATACACGATTTTCATTTTCTGTCAAAGGTGGGCCAGACTTCATACGAGCTTGAAGTTCCTGAAAGTGCAGGGCATAATGTTCGGGAATTGGCGCATATACTTTTCCGGTTTCAGGATCCTTTGACCACCACTCATTTTCGGTTTGATAATTGATCTCATGACCAACAGGTACCATCTCGGTTTCAACATCAATGGGGTGCTCTTTTCCATCTTTATCTGTTACTGAAATCTGAACAGTTTTCTTTTTATTTAATAAATCTGAATCTTTTTCCATTATTCACGCTCCTAAAAGCTAAAAAATAAACCCTAGCTTATATTATACAGAAAGAGTGGATTTCCTGCAAGACAAATGAAAGTAGAAGGGGAATTGTTTAAGATTGACTCTTTTGTAAGGTATCATAAGTACTGTGAGAGGTATAAAAAAGAAAAACTGATAAACTGCAGCTTTTATAATTGGCTGCAGTTTATCAGTCTATACATACTAACTATTGAAAACGCTGTGTAGAAATGATATGCACTTTAGGTGTTGAAGGCCGGAAGTTAATGGGCTTCCCAATCATTGTGCATATTCTAGGTTCCTTAGTGAAATCCAACCATTTTAAAATAGAAATCCACCAATTCTTCATTGTCTCCAGCAATCAGTTCAAGAAGCACATATAGTGGATCTTCCTCGTTTCGCAATTTTTCAAGTGATGCAGTAATGGTAGAAATTGTATCTTCGTAGTCATCGGCATCAGTAATATCGTTTAAATTACTAATGTCAATACCCATATTTACAAGTATATTTGCGATTATAGAAACATCCAGATCATCAATGAAATCCATATATATCCCCCTATTCTAAATAAAATTTTTTACAGTATAGTTCCGTAATCATGTGTGATAAGTATTCATGAGGACCATAAACAATTGCGGTTCATGGTCCCTGTGTAGTTAGCAGATTGTAATGTTTTTTATGCCACTTGCAGCAATAAATAACAGGATATCTTCTTTGTATTCTGGCAGCACCTTAAGTAAAAGGTTCTCTTCCTGCGTGATCCACTCAGCAGAAAGAAGTTTTTCCTTTATGACAGGGTCATTGCTGATTCTCTCGGACAAACTTTTTTGTGCAAGTTCTCCCGCAGAAAGAGCCGCAGAAGTTTCAGAAACTGTTGCTGTCTCTTGGAAAGAAGTGCCAGTTTCCTCTGCACTTTCAAAAAATCCGGGTTCGTCCGTATTATCAAAGGAGTCAAAGCCCCAGTCACCAAAAAGTGCGTCAAAATCTGTAGTTTCTGTTTGCGCAACTTCAGAGGTTTTGGAAGGAGTGATTAAAACAGGTACACTCTCCTCGGGTAAGTCGGGCTGAGCAGAGCTATTGGAAGTTATCGGGATATTGGTTTCTGCTTCCAGAGCCGTATCGACCGGTTTCGAAAATCCGACGGATTTTATAGACTTTAGTTCGGCAGACAGCCTGAACATCTGATCTTCCAATGATTTTAATTTTCCAGCAAGACCTGATTCACCAGTGTTCAGATCTTTTGTCGCATGGATATAGGCTGCTATTCCGCTGCCGGCAGCATTTTTTAGTTCATCATTCAGCCAGTTTATTTTAGCAGACAGCTCGCAAAGCCGTTCTAGTGTATAGTTTTCTGCGATAGCTGAAGATGATGATGGCTGCCCTGTTTTGGCCAGCAGCAAGGATGTGGATTCATTTAGGAGCTCTTCCGTAAGGCTTAGAAGAGATTTTCCGCTTTTGGCAATGGAATTTAAAGATTCCAGCAGCTTTGTGTAATTTCCAGAAAGCATCGCTTGGATGATTCGGAGCAGCTCATCTTTTTCAGACATCCCGAGAACAGATCGAACGACATCAGCCGTGATTTCATCTTCGCCATTTGATAGCTGTTCCAGCAGTTTTAAGGCATTTCGCATCGCACCACCAGAATAGGAAGCAATCAGTTCTGCAGCTTCCGGCTGAATACGGATTTGAAATTCTGTCGCAACTTCAAGAAGATGTTCACAGATGATGGCCTCTGGGATCTGCGTGATGGTATAGCAGGCAGATCGCGATCGGATGGTTGCCGGGATCCGGTCTGCTTCTGTTGTGCAAAGAATGATCAGTGCATAAGCTGGTGGTTCCTCCAGTGTTTTTAAAAGGGCGTTGAAAGCCTGACGGGAAAGCATGTGTACCTCATCAATGATAACGATTTTCCGCTTTCCGAGTGGGCGCTCGTGTAGCCAGTCTGTCAGGTCCCTTACATGATCAACTCCGGTGTTACTGGCACCGTCGATTTCCAGAAAGTCTACAGATCCACTAGATACAGAGCTGCATCCATCACAGGTACCGCAAGGGTTTCCATTCTTATCTTTGTTTTTACAGTTTGCTGCCGTGGCCACGATCCTGGCAAGTGTTGTTTTCCCGGCCCCGTACTGCCCGGCCAGAATAATTACCTGAAAGAATTTGTCGCGGATGGACTGCATTCTCAGATTATTTACAGTAAATTCCTGCCCCTTTACCTCATCGAAGGTTTTTGGGCGTATCTTGGTATAAAGAGTCATAATTCCCCCTCTTTCATCATCTGGAACAGGAGTTCCAGAAAATCATGTTTTGTGTAGAGTAGCTTTTTGCCCCGGATATTGTGTGCCTGTTCAGAAATCTGGTAAGCCTGTTTAGCAGAAATAGGCAGTTCCGTCATATACGGGAATAATTTGCTTCCAACAAGTTTATGCAGGTATTGATCTGCATAGATGGCTTCCAAAAGCCTCACGATTGCCAGACGGGCGGCCGGTGAAAATGCTTCCAAAGCAAATTCGTCTTTTTCTTTCAGGAGACCGAAGGTTGACAGAAGATCCGCATGATTTTGTTGGTTCAGTGCTTTTATCATTCTGGCGGTCATAGATATGAAAGCGTCATCAGCATTTAGCTGTCGGAATAGTCCGGGACAGCCATTAGAAGCTGTAACCACCTCTAATGATACAAGATCTCCCTGTTCCATAAAAAACTGTGCCATATCATCTTCATTTACCGGAAGAAAACGGATTTCAAAGCATCGGCTGCATACCGTGCGGATCAAAGGCTTGTGTGCTATAAAAATGAATACACATTGCCCGTCTTCCAACTCTTTTAGCAGGCTGTTGGCCACGTTTGGGGTCATCTGATTCGCATTATCAATCAAAACAACGCGGCGCACAGTACTGGAATAGGAAATAAATTCTCTTAGGTCCTCCGTATCAGACAATTTGATGCTTGCCTGGTCACAGTCCAGACAGAAAAAATCTGCGCAGGAATGGAGTGGCTTATCAAGTCTGATGTCCAGGAGAAAGTGTGCCAGGATATCTGCACAGGTCCGCTTTCCAGTACCCTGAGGGCCTGACAGAATTAAATGCTGAGCATTTTTTTGTCCTTTGTCCATGTATTGCTTCAGAGCATTTTTCACATATGGGTTTAAAATCAGTTTTTCAAACATTCCTCTCCTCCTCGAAAGACCTCATAACCCAGATAGTCGCAGAAAGCTTTCCGGGTCTTATCGGTCGGATGCATACGGTCAGACTCGAAAAAGATCTGATCGATAGAATTCAGCTCTTTGCTCATTCGTACTGCGTTGGTGACAATAACTGCCTCCTTGGTTTTAGGCGGTGTCGTTCCATTGGCAGCTTCCAGAATATGTAAAAGTGCGGACATATCCGTAACTCGTTTCTCCTGTTCTAATCGGCTGTTTGTGCAGACTGCCATTAAAACCGCATCTGTGGAGGAACTCAAAAGGCGGGCCCGGTCCGTGAAGATGCCTTCCGCAGCGCTGAGTGTGAGCTGGGAAAGCACGCCGCTTGCGTGAAGAAGCGCACCGGCAATGACCAGCGATGGATCCGGCCGGATCACTTCATTTGGGCTGCCTTCGCAGATAGTAAGCGCCATATCAGCCAGGTTTGCAACATTGATGGTATGCTTTAAAAAACCGCCAAAGTATGGATGTGTGGCTTCCTCGGTCAGTGGGAATTCCAAAAACCGTTCGTATCTGGCAGTCCCCATACCGAATACAGCGCAGCATAAACTATACAATTTGGGATCCTCAATTTCATCGAGGAGTTTTTTTAAGAGGGTGATACTTTGTTCTACATCGTAGCTGGACAAAGTAACCCGGAAATCTGCCGGATCGTATGTTTCAGCCGGACTGATCCGGACAATCCGCAGCGTACACTGCTCCCGGAAAAGCTCAACTTTTCCGACAACACGGACAATTTTTCCAACATAGTTATCCGTTTCATCCGAGATGTGTTCGGACCAGCATTTTCCGTATACAATACCACTCTTATCACTGAGCGTAAGGTCCTGCCAGCGCCGGCCATCCGCGATCGACAATTTGACATTCCGAAGTAAAAACTCCGTTGCAATTTCCTTTTCGACCATGTTGGCCAGGTCCTTGATAAAAAATTTCTTCATAATGATATCTCCTCCGTTAAAAAATGCTGATCATAATATTTTTTGATCAGCTCCAATAATTTTTCGTTTTCCGGATAGTCAAATCCTCTTTCAAATTTCAGAAGAGAATTATCTACACCACGAAAACGCGTAAAATACAGTTCCCCGCAGCGGGCAAACACTTCCGTTGGGACCAAATAGTAATCCAGGTTGTATTTGCTGTTTCCATTCAGCCGTGCTTTTAAATCCGGATCTTCACAATCCGAAAGATATTCCTGCAGGCAGGCCTCATACTGAAGCCGGATTTCTTTGAAATCATAGCCTTCACTCAGCATTCCATGAAAGTGATCGTACATGTGCAGAAATTCGTGGACGTAGCTGCTAGGGGAGCGGACATCAATGCATACGCACTGGTAGGCCGGGGAATAAAGGCCGGAAGCATGGTGTCGGCCAAGCTTGCGGAAACGAATGGAAGCATCATAGGGATGCTTTCCCAAAATATCCCCAAGAGCAAGAAATTCTTTTTCCAGTTCCTGCATTTTGTCAAGATCACAGTCTTCGTCTACCTCTATATAGCGGTAAACTGTTAAGAAACGGCTCTCTTTCATGTAATCCTGATGCTTTGGCGGAATATTCTTTTTGGTCATAAATGCATTGGCTACCTCTGTGTTATTTCGATGATAGCGCTCATCCGCTTCCTGCATTTTGTGCTGTTCCATCAGGGCTTTTATAATGATGAGATATCCCTCTGGAATATTATCATTACATAGAAAATCCACTGTGCTGATAGAATACTGATTTAAGATCGGCAGGATCTGCTGCAGGAGTGAAAATTGAAATATAATTCCGTGCGCTTGTTGGCCGGCTATTCGCTCCTTTACAGGAATTTCCAGCTTGTCAAAAAATTGCATGACTTCTGGATACAAAACCTGCTCTTTTTCATAAGCATATACGGTACACATTTTCCAAAAAGCCTGGTATCTACGGGCAATTTCATCCAGAATGGACATATAGACCAGGTCATGGTCTTTAGACTCAATGGAATGGATGTAGCGCTTGTATTCAATCCGGATACGTTCTATGACTGCCAGTGTTGCAAGATAATAGGAATCCCATAAGATACATTTTCTCTTATCGTCTTTCAAATAGATTTTGCGGTTCCGGTTTCTGGGCTTTAGTTTTCCGAAGACCAGAAAGTATTCATTTTCAAATACAGTCATTTGAAAAATACAGTCCGTTGGCATACCGGTTGCTCCAACCAGCCTCGTTACCTGCTCATCATGGCATTGCGATAGAGAAATGCTAAATCCCAGAATCTCCTGCAGTTTTTCAGAAATCTCCTGTTCCGTGATCTGACCGGCCAGAAAATCTTTGTAAAGGGTATTTACAAAAGGATCGATCACCTTTTTCCAGTAGGTCTTGATCAGATATTCCGTGAAATCTTTTCGGCTGTTGCTCTTTTTCCAGAATTGGTCTCTGGAAAATAATTTGAAAAAGTCATTCATGGAATAAGTCCGGCGGGTTTTGATCCGGAGCAGTGACTGGATCCGGTCCTCTCCTTTGGCCAGATAATTGGTAGTCACCGTATTTTCTGGCAGAAAATCAAAAAGGTCGAAAAAATCTTCATCCGAAGATTCCATCGCCCCCTCATTTGTGTCTGGTTCATTGAAATTGAATAGCGCAGACAAATTGTACGGCAGTTGTAAAATAGCCATAGGTTCCTCCTCTCTTTGTTGTGAATGCACAAAAAAAGACCAAATTAGAATTCCTCTAATTTGGTCCGCATCTGTGCAGACTCATCCCCTTTTAATAAGCAATGTGCTTGAAACGAAGACAGAGTCTATTGTGTTTGAAATAAATTTTATCAAGGATAGTTTAACATAGATCAAAGGTGAGCGCAACGCCAAGAATGGACAGAAAAGAAGGAGCTAAGAATGGACAGAAAAGAAGGAGCCTTAGTGCCGGGAGGTCTGTTAATCAGAAAAGCTGTTTCAAACGCATAATACGTTAGAAACAGCTTTTTCTCAAATCTTTCTTTTGGAGAGTTCGTCCATGTATAATTCGGCAATATAGGATGGGCCATTGCACCATAATCGGGTCTGCTCATCGTAAAGTGCCTTGCCGGTTTTGGAAGAATAAAATTCCGGCAATATTTCCTTTGGACTTTTTCCTGTATCTTCTGCAATTTCTTCGACGGCCATGGTAATAAGAAGGTCAATCGTATAGTCTATTCGCTCTTTTGAAATCATTTCTTCAGCCATATTTTCTCGCTTTCCACAAAATGCAGGCAATCAAGCGCTGCAGTTGTTTTAAAACAATACTGATCCTTTAACTTATTCGGAAGTAGCTGTTTAATACAAAAATCATCAGCTTCTTTGCTTCCGGCTATTCCAAAGGCGCCGACTAGGTATGCAGCCAGCGTTGCATTTGTCGCGTCATCCGCAATTTTCCCAGCAATAATATCATATTTTGCCATAGTATCTTCAACATCCAGAAACAAAAGTCTTTTTCGATGAGCCGCAACACAGTGCAGCCATTCCACATTTGCATCATCAAATGCATATGTGGATAATTCTGGTGAAGGTCTTAACTGAAAGATGGAAAGATAGCCATAATCCTGATTCTCTTTAATGCTTCCATTTGCGAATGCTTTAGCAATGGAAGTCTTGAGAAAACGAATAGCCTGGTCCTTGGAGGTGGTCCAAAGTCTTTTCGTCTGGCGCATCTTTCCAATAAAGGCTTCTTTACCTCACAATAGCTGCCATGGTAAAGGATAAGCCCATCTGTAAAATCAAGCACTAATTTGGATCCCCTTTCTTTGAAGAAATTCCGTGATGTCTTCTAATACAGCATCATCTCCTTCGCAGTGAAAAATCCCATAACATTTTTCGATATAGCCAAGTACATCTGCTTTTCCGAAGATGTTAAAAATCTCATCCACAGGAAGATGCCATTCCTTTGATGCTAAACGTACCAATCGGGTCTGCATGAATATGATCTCTTCTTTTTCGCTCATCGCGAAATCCTCCTTTCCGAGCTATTTCTATACTCCATATTAACATAATATCTGCGCGTGAACAAGATGACGATGTGGCAACCAATTTAGTAAGCTTTTTAGTCAAGCTCGTCAACTACAATAGATCTTTTATATTCCTGCTTTCCTTCATAATCTCCGGTATAACCACTGGCCAGAAACCAATCTGACATTGCCTTCCTCTTTTGAAGGCCGCGCAATGCTTTTTCGTAATCAAAAACATAGGAATCTGCTATAAAATTTTTGCACAGTTCCCGGATATATATTATGTCATGTTCTGATTTACCCTGAAAACCGTATTCCGTTTCGTAATTCGGGTTGTCAGAGTAGCTCTTGCGGTGTCCGGCATAGAAGATAACGTCATAGCAGCATTCGCGACGAATCTTCCGTTCCAGGTCTGATTGCTGCCAGTACGGATCACTATAGTCGGTAATCTTAATGTCGAATACCTTCTTTTCATCCATGTCAAAAAACTGGACACGGTAACGGCCGTCCCCTTCTTCAATCCACTCAAATTTCATAATCCTTTTCCTCCTGGTTATTTTTACTTTCCGTATATGCCATATAGTATTTTTTTCGATCAAGGGTTCTATGGTGACCGGGAGCTATGTAATTCTCCCCCCACTATTTCCATACCCCATCTTAACACAATATCTGTGCGTGAACAAGATGCCGCGGCAGCGGTCAATCGACATAGTTTTTAAACTCCGGATACAGTGGGGCATCGGAAAAACTACCCTGCAAAAGAAAGAGGTTTCGTTTGGCCCGGGTCATGGAAACATACAGTAGGTTCCGGCCCTCTTCTGATTCTTCAAACTCTTCTACTCCATAAATTACTACGGTGGGAAATTCTTTCCCTTTTGATTTATGAGCAGTAAGAAGGGTAATCGTATCGGGGCTTGCGGGATATTCAACCTCTGCTGTATCAGAAAATTCGATCATGGCATTCATATGGTTAAGAAATTCGGAAGCCGTATTGATAGCCCGCATTTCGATGCGGGAGCACAACTCTTCTACTGCCGGATGTTCCTTCTTCTGCCAGAGAAACTGGTAAATGGACCGAACGGCATCGGACAGATCCTGGGCATACAGAAGTTTTTTACAGGAAGAAAGTGTCCTGGCAAGTGCGATACCGGGACTGCCGGATGCTTCATATATTTCAAGCAGATCCGGATCATATAAATCTGGTTCTGGAAGATTGAAATATTTTAAGAAGCTTTCCAACATGTGGTCTCGCTCGACAGGAATGTCCAGTTCATATCCATTACGTTTCAGCTGTCTGTAAAGCGCCAGTGGATCATGAAAATTGGTCACGTAGAGAGAAAATGTGTCACGAATGGCAATAAATACCTCATCCTTTATGAGTAATGTTTTGGGTGAAGTTGCAAGGTAAAAACCATCTAAACTTTTTTTGATCTTTTCCAGCGCTTTATTTTTGCGCGCAATGATGGCAATATCTCCAGGTTTATAACCAGAGCGTTCTGCGGATGCAACCAGATCCCGGATGGTATCTACCAGAACATTTTTCCGATAAATCGGCCGAACCGTAGCGCGGTGATGGGAACGCAGAGATTTGCGATACCGATTCGTATTATTGGCAATCAGCGCATTTGCAGCTTCCAAAATGTGGTCTACCGACCGGAAATTATCTGGAAGAATCACGATTTTACTGTTGCTCCACATCTCCTGAAAATGAAGCAGGTAATAGTTGCTTCCTCCGCGCCAGGAATAAATACTCTGATCATCGTCTCCCACAACCACAATATTTCCATGGGATGCGATGGCGTATACCAGATCGACCTGATCTGACGAGATATCCTGGAATTCATCAATCATTACATAGCGAAAACGCTGCTGATAGCTTTTTAATACATCTGGATATTCGCTAAACAGTTGGTTGGTAAGCTGGATCTGTTCATCAAAGCAGATATACCCCTCTTCTTTCATTCGTTCCTTCAGTTTCTGATAAAGGCACCCTAAACCATCCGGATCAGGAAAATCCGCATGTTTTTTCCACTCTTCCAGTCCGTCTTTCTCAATGGAAAGTACAGCGTTGTAAATCCTGCTCAGCAGGCCGAAATCACCGGTGAGTCCGTCATAGTCAATGCCGGACAATGGAGAGATTTCATCAATGATCTGCAAAATCAGACGATAGTAGTCTACCTTCTCTGCAATTTTTAAGGATTTTCCTATGAAGTCCTCATGTTTGCGAAGAATCGTGTAGCCAAGGCTGTGGAAGGTAAAGATGGCCGGCAATGCACTTTCTTCACCGAGCACCCGTCTGGCACGTTCCAGAATTTCGCCAGCGGCCTTTTTGGTGAAGGTGACAAAAAGAATTTGTTCCGGCAAAATCCCGTTTTTGATCATTCGTACCATACGTGCAATCAGACAGTGAGTCTTGCCGGCACCAGGTACCGCGATGACTGCCATAGGGCCATCCATGTGTTCAACAACTCTCCGCTGCTCCGGTGTCAGTCCTTTCTCTAAATCGACTGTTTCCGCTGGAACAGGGATGGAAGTTTCTTCTGGTTGTTTTTCCGGTGCCAATGCGGAAGTATTCTGCTGATGGCATACATCTGTATAGCGGCAGTATTCACATTTTTGAGGTACGGAAAGCTGGATCGTGCTCAGGAGAGCCTGGGTGGCCTCCGCTATCCCGCCGTATCCCATTTGAAGATAGCATTTCCCTTCCGTATACTGTGAGGCCAGAAAATCAGCCTTATCCTCTTTGGATTTTAAGTAGCAGATCATGGAAATCGTTTCCTGTCCATAGGCTGGAGCGCTGATCAGGTATTGTGATAACAGTTCCAGGCTGTAATATGCCTGGGTCTCTTGCTTCCTGGCTCTCACAGAATACTGTGGTTCATTCGGGAAAATACTTAAAGCATAGACATGCTCCCCCTTTTTAAGAACCAGATCTGCTTGTGCAGATAATTCAGACACCGCTACGTGGTTGCAGCTTGTATTGACTGAAATCGCTGAGCAGAGCCTGGTCTTCAAAATCTGATAACCCTGCTCAAAGAACCAGTCAGCAAAGCGATGCCACCTGGCAAGGTCCTGATCCCGGCAGGTTTCATACTGGCGGTTATTAAGGAACCAGTCTCTGCTGTATTCCAGAAATGCTTTTTCGAGTGCTTCTGAAAATGAAGTAGGCCCTTTGGATAATGCTAAAATTAAAGAGTCCTTCTTTTGATAAAAAAACTGGGTACGTTTTGATGCAGCATATAATCCCAGCTTTCCGAGACGGTAGTGGCTTTCGCAGTGGCGAAGCCGGATAAGATCCCTGATTGTAAGTTTCATAGGCTAAGTCCTCCTTTTGGGCACGAAAAAAGGAACCTCCCAAAGGAAGTTCCTCCAACGTACATATTATTCTGTTTATTTTTCCAGAATTCCCCCACTCATTCGGTCATAAAATGGCGTGCGCTTTGTCAGAGACAAATGTTGTTGAAATGAAAGAATCTATGAGTATTTTACCATTGGATTTGGGGCAAATCAAGGATTATCAGATGATGGTATGACAACTTATGTAGATTAATGGGAAGAAATGTGCTATGCTAAAAAGGCTGCCGAACCTCCAGCAGAAAGGAGGTGAGTCGGATGGGAGATTTTATCATCACATTTTTTGTCTCTGTTTTAGCAGGTGTAGTTAGCTACTACATATGCAAATGGCTGGACAGAGATAAATAGGCAGCAACAGCCTAAACGGTCGGTTCGCCGTAATGAACAAGAAAACCCCAGAGGAGGCACCCTCTGGGGTTTTCGTTTTGCCGCATGGGAAATCATCACATTTCTTAGCTGCCTACATTTTATTATATTTTCATCGAAAAGTCAATATTCCTATGAATGCCCGTTTATCGCTGTATGAATATCTGGTTATCGTTTGTTATAATTAATAGTTTTGTAATGGAGAATTAAAGATAAAGGTTCACTTTTGTGCTACCATATTTATAACAAATAATTTGAAAAAGGGGCGATTACATGGAAGAGAGTTTCTGGAAACAGACATATGAGAAGATTCTGATTGGAATGGGTCTCTTTGGGATTACATTGAATTTTCTCTTTCTCAATCAGATTCTTCCCTTCCTTGGTGCCCTTTTGCTGTTTACGGGATTCCGAAAACTGAGACTGGAAAACCGCTGGCTGAAAGCCGGATACGCAGGCGCCGCGCTCAAAGTTGTGATTACCATCGTGAACATTGTGATTGGAAGTGTGCTCGAACGGGAGAAAATTTATGTTTCATATGTATGGAAAGTGATTGTTTTCTGTGGCGGAATTTTGCCGGTTTTTCTGATGGTTTGTCTCTTCCTTGGTATGCGTGAGGAACTGGAAAAGCGTAAGGCGGAAATAAAAAATGAGGTCCTGCTCCATATCATCATCTGGTATGTGGTGGTGACCGTGCTTGCGGTTCGGGAATATGAGGGCTGGATTCTTGGCCTGGCGATCGTTGCCGCATATATTGGAATCCTTGTGGAGTTAAAGAATATAGCAGAAAAACTGGAACAGGCCGAATATGTACTGGAAGAGCATCCGGTGCGGATTTCAGATGGAAGATACGCAGCGGGAGCAGCAATTCTGACTGCGGCAGGCCTGCTCATCGGCTATACATGTTTTGGTTCCTATCACATGGCGTGGACAACTGCAAAAGAAACGCAGGATTCGGCGAGTGAAGAAATCAAAGCACATCTGTTATCCCTGGGTTTTCCGGAAGAGATTTTGCATGATTTAAAGGAAGAAGATATTCTGGCATGCAAAAATGCCAGACAGATTTTGCTGAATCAAAGCGATGATTTGCTGCGGGACGGGGATGAGCGGCTGCAGCTTGACGGCGTGGCAGTGGAACTGGAACAGGAAGGGCAGTGGAAGGTAATCCATCATTTCTTATGGAACGGAAATTCGGGCTTTCGCGGGATAGAGGCAGTGCAGATCAATCCTGCATACCAGGAATTGAACGGCGGTTGGACTGCCCAGGGAGAACTTACCGGCCAGGTCCTTTACGATAAGGATGGGACTTCTTACACCGCAGAGTATGCGTCTTTACAAAATGAAGCATACGATACCAACCAGAATTTTCCATTTTACGGAAGCCAGCAGTATGCCAGCATTTTTGCAGAATTTTCCATGCCACATCGCGGGGAAAACTGCCGCGGATACGTGGCTTACGAAATCAAGGCAAAGGAAAGTGACTGGTGGATTGATTCCTGGCTCAATTACACCCATCAAAAGACCATCTGGCAGTACCCAGTGATATCTGCGGCCCAGAACAGAAAACAGGGAGGCTGGCTGAATGAGCGTGTGTTCAGTACTGTGCAGGATGCGCTGCAGGTGTTACCGGAGGGAGAACGTGAGAATTCTGTCGGCTTAGGAATGTAAAATAGGGAGTTGCAGAGGTGTTTTTTATGAAAAGAATCACATGCATTTTACTGACTTGCATATTATGTTTTTCTATTTCAGGCTGTACAAAGACATATAAAGGTACGGATGAACTGATAGAAAAAGCCAGAGAAGAAATTCCAGTTTCCGATGCGGATACGATTGATATGCAGTATGGAGGTATGTGTACCGTAGATGATACGGCACTCGTTTGGTTTATTTCTGGCAATCAATATCAGACGCATTACTACCTTCCTATGGAAGTAGAAATCAAAGGAGAAGCAGAATATGCTTATGTTCGGACATACAAACCGATGTCTCCTTTCATGGATATTGCTGTTTTGAACTGGAATCGTGGGTATGCCTTTATTGTGAACAATCCAAATTGTGTTTCTGTAAAAATTACGGATGAAGCAGGTACACATGAAGAAATGATAGAAAAAGATGCCTATCCGTATGTGTTCTATTGTTCATCTGTCCCATCGGAGTACGTTTTTATTGATGCTGAAGGAAATGAACTTAACTGAAACCTCAGCAACTTCAAATTTGAAGGGAGGCAGTTAAGATGATTTCTTGTAATAAGAAATTGAAGAGTGCAGCTAAGGGATTTCTATGTGGAATGTTGCTATATCTATTTATGATATTTATGACGGGGCATTTCACCTTTTTCAGATTATCTGAAATTCCGACGTATCTTTTGAGACGACTCCCATACGGAATAATGAAGTGTTTCTCCTTTGGAGGGTTGGTTACCTAATAAGTTTGTGTTATTACATTGAGAAAAGAAAATTCAATAAATGATAAAAAGTGGGCTTCTAGGAATAATCGCAAAGGCTGCCGTCCTGGTATTTGTTAGGCGGTAGCCTTTGCTTATGCAAGAATGAAAATGTGAGAGTATGAGAAAATCTCTGTAAATAAGATTCTTCTATGATAATTAAGAGCGATAAGCTTGTGAATCAGGCTTGTCGTTCTTGTTTTATATATAACAGTTGCTTACGGGCATGTCAAGAGCAGGCGGTTTCCCGCCTGTCTTCTTAACCGGTCTTCCAATTATTCAGTTAAACGTCCTTCGTACATATGCACCTACACAAATAATCCTCGTATTCCCGGGCACGCGCACCCTCTTTGACCACCTTATAGATAAATTTCTTGTTCTCTCGTGCCAGCTGAGACGGAACGGACTTCCAGATCATCGAGATCTTCGGGAACTCGTGGACATCGGGATGCTTGGCAAAGTCGCGCTCATATGCGCCGATGATGCCGGACAGTGCCTCCTGCATGGCTTCCACATCACGCGCTTCCGTCCACATTTTAACGGATTCGGGCATGCCGCCGGTCACGTAGTACATTTTTAGCTTCTCATACAAGGGATTGAAAAACGCATCGGGAATCGGTTCAATGGTATCTATGCTTTTCAGATACGTTACGAGGTTTGCATCGCCGTTGGCAAGCAGAAATTCTGAAAAGGTCATCGGGTCGATCTGCATGAAGTTGACCTTTCCCACAGGGAAAGACGAGGACTTCGCCAGCGCGATACCCAGCAGCGAGTGAGGCAGATAGCCGAATAGCGGAACCGCTGCCTTTTCGGTAAGCTGTGCCGCTTGGCGTTTTCGATGCGGCTTTTTCGGATATACAAGAAAGGGCTCACCTTTCGGTGAGCCTTTTGCCCGGAAATGGAGGGATATTCCGGAGCTGCTCTCAAAGCACGGGCGTAAACGGGGAGCGTATTACGCGCCGATGCCGAGAGGCGAAAAGATAAGATACATGATCGCAACGACTGCCGCACCGGCGATTGCCCAGACCTTGCCATTCTTCCACGGAGTCATATCCATGACCTTGGCATCCGGCATTTCCCACGCCAGCTGACGCGGGCTTACCTTGATGCAGACAGCGTAGATAATGCACTCGAGCACAAACAGCGCGAATACAACATACAGATAGTGGAACCGGCTGAAGAACGGAATCACCTTGGTCAGACCGTACAGCACGATATGTACCGGAATGACAATCTTCGGCGCGATGGCAGGAGCCTTTTTGCTGAGAAGACCGAACAGCACGGCGGTCAGCAGCGGCATGGAGAAGAATCCCCAGCACTCGTTAATAAAGTTCATAATGCCGGTGCCGAAGAACATGACAAACGGCGCAATGGCGATGGAAACAACGCCGACGACCGTACCGAAAATCTGGCCGACCTTAACGACCTTTTTGGTCGAAGCCGTTTTGCCCCAGATGGGCTGCCAAACGTTCAGCGTGAAGATGGTGGATGCGGAGTTCAGCACCGAGTTGAACGAGGAAAGAATCGCGCCGAACATGACCGCTGCAAAGAAGCCCATCAGCGGCTTCGGCAGCACTTTCATAACAAGGAGCGGATAAGCCTGATCGGCTGCCATGCCGACCGAGGTATCCATCTGGCCGTTTGCTGCCAGCAGCTGGAACGCAATAATGCCCGGCAGAACGATAACAAATACGTCAAGGCACTTGAAGAAACCGGCCCAGATTGCGCCCTTCTGGCTCTCGGCAAGGTTTTTGCCGCCGAGAGAACGCTGGATAATGGACTGATTGGTCGCCCAATAGAACAGGTTATTGACAAACATACCCGTCAGCAGCAGCGGCCACGGTACCTCCGGCGGGAGCGCGTTCGGCGCGGACCATGCATTCATCTTTTCCGGCGTTGCGGAGATGAGGTGATCCAGACCGGCCATGAAGCCGCCACCATCCAGCTTGCCGAGGGCAAGAATGCCGAGGATCGGGATGGCAAAGCCGCCGATGATGAGGCCGACACCGTTGATGGTATCCGAGTAGGCAACGGCTTTCAGGCCGCCGAATACCGCATAGCACATACCGATGATGCCGGTGCCGATGCAGATAATGGTGATGGCGCTGAAATAGCTGATGCCGAACATACTCTCGAGGTCAAAGATCTTAACCAGTGCGACCGCACCCGAATACAGGATGGTCGGCAGCATGGTAACGACATATGCAATCAGGAACAGAAGCGAGAACAGGCGCATGGTAAAAGTATCGTAGCGCATCTCGAAGAACTCCGGGATGGTTGCGATGCCGCCGCGCAGCAGCTTGGGCAGAAAGACGAAAGCAAGCACGATCAGCGCAAACGCCGAGGTGGCCTCCCATGCCATGGTACTCATATTGCCTGCAAACGCCTGTCCGTTCGTGCCGACAAGCTGTTCTGCGGAAAGGTTGGTCATCATCAGCGAACCGGCGATCACGATGCCGGGCAGGCCGCGTCCCGCGAGGAAGTAGCCTTCCTTGGTGGACAGGTCGTCATCGCGTGTTTTCCACCACGAGAGCACCGCAACAAGCACGGTGAACGCGATAAAGGTTGCGACAGTAAATGCCATTTTTCTTGTTTCCCCCTTGTTTTTTTACTGTGTGGGCTGATTTTTGGGCGCGGAAAACCGCCTCCCCCTTTTGAAGAGGCGGTTTTCCGCGGTATTTCGTTGGAATACAGAGATTCGGTCACTGGCCCAGGCGCTTTTCTACCTCGGCGCGGCGTTCTGCGGCGTTGTCAGCCGTTACAACGGTAGCATCAGTTGCAATGAACTCGTCCAGCTTTTTGCCGTTGAGCGCATCGACTGCGGCCTGCACGCCGAGATAACCAACATCGTAGCCGTCGACGGCGACGGTCATGGTCTCCTGACCGGCAAGAATAGCATCAATGCCCGCCAGATTGCCGCCGACACCGACAAAGATGGTATCCTTGTACGCCGGGAACGGAGCGGCTGCACGGGCTGCGCCTGCCGCCATATCATCGTTGTTCGCTACGATAATGGAAACGCCTTCCGGGTGCGCCTGAATGATGGCCTCCATACAGGTAACGGCCTTGTCCGCTACGCTGTCCGCATACTGCGTTTCCGCAGAGAGATACTCGCCGCCGGCCTCTGTAATGCCCTGCTTGAAGCCTGCGATGCGTGCCTCGGAGGTGGAGTCGCCCTGTACGCCCATGATGCCGATGGCTGTGATCTTGTCCCAGCCCTTTTCCTTCGCGGCTTCTACCGCAGCCTTGCCGCCGAGCGCGGCCAGCTCCTCATTGTTGAAGCCGACAAAGCTGAGAACTTTATCCGAGTCAATCGCGGTGTCGATCGCCACAATGGGCAGGTCTGCGTTTGCGATTTGGGTCGCAACGGTTTCCGCCTGCAAGGGAGCAACGACCATCGCGTCGCAGTCGCTCGAGCTAAGCGTGGTTTCGATCATGGAAAGCTGCTCATCATAAGCGGTCTCCGAACTTGCACCGATGATATCCACGTTTACGCCGAGGTCCTCACCGGCCTGCTTGCAGCCGTTGCCGACGTACTGCCAGTACTCAGATGCCAGTGTTTTCAGAATGACCTTGATGTTGTAGTTCTGACTGGTGGTCTGGTCGGCCGTGTTGCCACCGTCACTGGTCTGCGCCGAGCTGCCGCCGCAGCCTGCGAGTGCGCTCATCAGCATGGCACTGGACATCAATACAGCAAGTAATCTCTTTTTCATAATCTTTCCTCCAAAATTATTTCTTTATCTTTTTCTTTACCTTTGAGAGAATTGCCAGAGAGAAGAGAGAGGTGCTGGGGAAACGGTGATGAGTTTTATTCGTAATCGACCCAGGAAGAGCCGTTATTTGCGGATTCTACGCACTTCTCGATCCACTTGATGCCCTGTGCGCCGGCCTTGACATCCGGATACCAGAAGTCGCCGTATACGCCCTTGTCCGCGTCTGCCATAGCAACGGCAAAGCGTGCATACAGGTTGCTCCAGGCCTCGAACAGACCTTCGGCATGACCGCCGCCGATGCGGTCCTCGACACGCGCTTCGTCGGTCAGATAGCCTGCGCCGCGCTCGAGCACACGGGACGGCTCGCCCTCTACCTCGTACAGCATCTGGTTCGGGCGCTCGTCATCCCACTCGAGGGACGCCTTGGAGCCGACTACGCGAATCTTGTGATAGTGGCGTGCGCCGCTGTTGATCGAGCTTGCCCAGCAGTAGATCTGCGCGCCTGCCTGTACGTTTTCGCTGCCCTTGAGGTTCATGATAACGAAGGCGTTGTCCTCGAGCTCGCGGCCCTCAACGAAGGAACGCTTGGTACACATCAGGTTGTCGATCTTCATATCCGGGATCATCGCCTCGATGATGAACAGCGGGTGCGTGCCGACGTCGCCGAGCGCGAAGGACGGGCCTGCCTTGGACGGGTCAAAGCGCCACTTTGCGGACGGGACCTTGTCCTCGATCTTGAAGTTGTAGCCGCCGAACGCGAAGCTCATGTTGATGACGCGGATTTCGCCGAGATCGCCGTTTTTGATCATCTGGCGTGCCTGCTGAATGAGCTGATGGCCGGAATAACCGTAGGTCACACCGACTACGCGGTGTTTTTCCTCCGCCAGCTTTACCAGCTCGTCCGCCTGCTCGGAGGTGAAGCACAGCGGCTTTTCGCACACCACGTGCAGACCGGCTTCGAGAGCAGCCTTGCAGACCTCGTAGTGCATGCCGTTCGGCGTTGCGATGGAAACCGCCTGCACGCCGTCCGGACGCTTTGCCTCCTCTGCGAACATGGTCTTGTAGTCCGGATAGCAGCGCTCCGGGTCAACATGGAGCTGCTTGCCGAAGTCCTTGCCGCGCTCGGGATCGATGTCGAACGCGCCGGCAACCAGTTCGAAGTTGAAGTCGCGCAGTGCCGCCGAGCGGTGGATGTAGCCGATCTGGCTGCCGCGGCCGCCGCCGACCATACCCCAGCGGATGGGATTTTCTACTCGCTTTTCACCGTAATACATAATCGTTTCCTCCTGTAATTACATCCTGTCAGATTTCGTAGCCTACCGATTTGAGATAATCAACGCTTGCCTTTACATCGCGCAGGCTGGTGTCCGAGTTGCGCGGGTCGCGCTCCTGCTCGATGGTGATGTAGCCTGCGTAGCCGATGTCGGCAAGCGCCTGCTTGATGTCCGGATAGTCGAGCGAGCCGGTGCCGATGGGACACATGGCGCCCTTGCCGCAGCCGTCGAAGAAGCGGATGCGCTCGCCGAGCACCTCGCGGTAAACCGTCTCGTTTACGTCCTTGAAGTGGACGTAATCCAGCTTATCGGCGTACTTTTTGAGGTACTCCACCGGGTCCATGTGCGAATAGTACAGATGGCCGGTGTCCAGACACAGGCCTGCGACCTCATACGGAATATCGCGCACGACCTTTGCGATCTCGTCTGCAAACTCGATGTAGCCGCCTGCATGAGGATGGATGACCGGACGAACGCCCCACTTGTTCGCGCGCTCGCATACGGCGCGGACGTTGCCCATGAAGCGCGCCCAATCCTCGTCGGACAGGCGCGGCGCGGTGTCCGGATGGCCGGCGGCGTAGTCGCGCTCGTCGTGTCCCCAGTCCATAACGGTCATGTACGGCGTGGGGAACTTCTGACCATCGTGTGTCCTCAGCACCGGCAGCTTGGGATCGGTGATCAGGCGGCAGATGTCGTCTACCGCGTTCAGCACGCTCTCCTGATTGTCCGGGTCGAGCAGGTCGTGGAAGATCGTACCTGCGACAATGGCAAGGCCGTTCTTTTTCAGCTCGTTTGCGACCAGCTGCGCGTTGATCGGCAGATAACCGTAGGGGCCAAGCTCGATGGCGCTGTATCCGGCTTTCCCTGCTTCCTCCAGTACGCGCGTCCAAGGCGGTAAATACGGATTCTTGGGGTCGTCAACGCCCCAGCAGCACGGCGCACCGCAAATTTGAATACTCATTTTTCAAAACTCCTCTCACGGTTCTTATCGAGGTTTTGTTGTTTTTTGATGGTATTATTGTATCATTTTCAAATTTATATCGTTTCTTTCTTCTTGCGTTTCATTTTGGCGGATTTGCCGGAATATTGCACAAAAAGAACCTATGTCATTTTGGTTTATACGGTATCTTGCGTTTTGCATCCAAATGCGATATACTGTACCATATTCCGCACAGGAGGATAACACCATGCCTGAACCACTTTGCTTTGTATCCGGTCAGACACCAAGTCTGCTGTATGCTACCAAGCAGATCGTTGCCGCATCCGCTGTCACACGCGCCGTACACCGTCATGCAAGATTTACCGAAATGCTGTATGTCTATCAGGGCGCAGGACAGTATGTTGCCGGCGGATACAGCTACGCGATCCGCACCGGAGATGTACTGCTGTATAATCAGGGCGATCTGCATGAGGTCACCTCGTCCCTGCACCATGAAATCGGCACTTACTGCTTCGGTTTATCCAATCTGCGGCTCGGCAGGCTGGCGGAGGGTCATTTTTCCGACCCGGAACATGGCTTTGTGCGGCCGGCGGCGGACGAGATCGACCATATTCAGTCGCTCTGCGAGCTGATTTACCGCCACGCGGAGCGTCACAGTGCCTATGCGGATGAACTGGTATCCCACCTGCTGCCGGCGCTGGTGCTGCTGTCGGCCAATCTGCCGCCCGATGAGCGCGCCGCCGATCAGCCGCATAATCTGGTGCTGGCGAATCGTATTCGGCAGTACATCGGCACGCATTTCACCGAACAGCTGACCCTGGAGGACATCGGGCAGGCGCTTTCCATGTCGCCGTACCATCTGGCGCATATTTTCAAGGATATGACCGGTATGTCACCCATTCATTACATGATCCGCTGCCGCGTGGGCGAGGCGCAGAACCTGCTCATTTCCACCGATTACAGCGCAACGCAGATCGCGGCTATTGTCGGCTATGCCAATGTCAATCATTTCAACGCGATTTTTGCCAAGCTGGTGGGCCTGCCGCCGATCCGGTATCGAAAGCAGTATTTGGAGAACATGCAGGGCAGAAGGCTGCAATAGTGCACTGCGAAAGACCGCAGCGGTATATAAAAAGAGACAAGCTGTTACGCTTGCCTCTTTTTTTGTCTTAATAACTGATGGCGCGGAACGCGGTCGGGGAGAGACCGGCCTCGTGGCGAAAAGCGCGGGCGAAATGCGAGGCGCTGTTAAAGCCGCAGTCCTCCGCGATCTGCTCTACGGTGAAGTCGCCCGAGAGCAGCAGGCGCTTGGCCTGCCGCAGCCGATATTGCAGCAGATATTCATGCGGCGTGCAGCCGACATAGCGCTTGAAGCTGCGGATAAAATGCGACTTGCTCACGCCGCAGCGGTCGGCCAGCTCGTCGAGCGGAATGTCCTCGGCGTAGCGGTTATGGATATACGACAGCGCAGGAGCGAGAAGCTCGCTCGTCACGGTCGTGCGGCTAGTCTGGGAGGCCAGTCCGCCGAGAATGCTGTGGACGGCGATGGAAATCTGGTGCTCGCTCATGGAAACGAACTGCGTGGCAAGCGTGCCGTACTGCGCCGCGTGCGCGACCGTGCGGAAATGGTCCTTGAGCGAGAGCGTCGGCTGTTTTTCGTGGACGATGCCGAAGCGCTCGTTCAGATATTCGGTATATTCCCGGCTGCCTGCGCCGTTGAAGTGGAACCAGTAGAAATCCACCTCGTCCGGACACCAGTAGGCGTGCGGCTTCCGGCAGTCGAACAGCGCGATCTCGTCCTTGTGCGCCTCGGCGCTCACGCCGTCCGTCTGAATGCACAGCGTACCGCGGTTGACGTAAATCAGGAGATACTGGTCGAGATAGTCGCGCTCAACGCGGTAATCGCTGTTGCAGATGAACTGACCGAACTGCGGGCAGTAATACAGCGCACTTTTCGCAAATTCGGACGGCAGTGAGAAGTCCATGAAGGACGGGGTCAGTACGCCGGTATCTACAATTTGCATAAAATCCCTGCTTTCAGTTGTTCTCGATAGCTTTGCTGCTTTTATCCTACCACCTTCGGCAGTTCAGAGCAACCCCGA
>OLFU01000364.1_pt1 | contig 53914 bp, 83 predicted proteins | sample 1605161 | NCBI WGS metagenome assembly OLFU01 (sample SAMEA3888914, study PRJEB22519) | human gut metagenome | biome: human gut; feature: human-associated habitat; material: faeces | place: Denmark | collected 2011
ACGAGATCGCCCAGTCCGAAAGCTATCTGGGCCATCCCTGGTGCCCCCAGTGGTTCCATGTCCACCACCTGAACACCACCACCGGCAAGATGTCCAAGTCCAAGGGGGAGTTTTTGACCGTCTCCCTGCTGGAGGAGAAGGGCTATGATCCCCTGGCTTATCGTTTCTTCTGCCTGCAGAGCCACTATCGCAAGGGCCTGGTGTTTACCTGGGAAAACCTGGACAACGCCGCCGGGGCCTATCAGAAGCTGGTGAGCAAGATCGCCGCCCTGGACCCCAAGGACGGGGAAGTGGACCGGGCTGTGGTGAAGGAGTATGAGGATAAGTTCCGCCAGCAGGTGGGCAACGACCTGAACACCGCCCAGGGCGTCACCGCCCTGTATGATGCCCTGAAGGCCAAGACCAACGGCGCCACCAAGCTGGCCATCCTGGGCAGCTTTGACGGGGTGCTGTCCCTGTCCCTGCTGGAGAAGGCCCGGGCCCGCCGGCAGGAGCTGGCTAAGACTCAGAAGGCGGCCGCCTCTCAGGGGGGCTACACCGTCACCGGAGAAGGCGACGCAGATATCGATGCCCTGGTCCTGGCCCGGGGTCAGGCCAAGAAGGCCAAGGACTTTGCCAAGGCCGACCAGCTCCGGGATCAGCTGAAGGAGATGGGCGTGGAGGTCACCGACGTGCCCGGCGGCGCCGTGTGGAAGCGCATGTAAGCAGAACAACAGCATAGCGTAAAATAAAACAGGCACCCTTCGCCCTGGCTTTATGCCGGGGGCGGAGGGTGCTTTTATCCGGTGCAGACGATCGAGCGGCGGTCGGCTGCCCAGTGTAGAGACAAAGAAAAACCGGACATCCAATAAGATGTCCGGTTGGTGGAGATAAGCGGGATCGAACCGCTGACCTCTTGAATGCCATTCAGTCCAGAATGACTGGCTCCCAATGCTTTTGCGGTTTTTGTTAGAGAATCGTTAGTTTTGGCCCATCTTTCAGCCGCTCCAGCCCCGTGCTAAGATCGGCGTTTTCCCGTCCCATTCAGTTTACTTTTTCCCGGCGGCCACCATCAAGGCCACCTCTTCCCGGGTAGCAAACCCCCGGGGCCTGGTGCCGTCGGTGATGCCGGCGGCTTTGGCCTGTTTCAGCTTCTCTGCCGCCCAGTCGCTGGCGGGCAGCTTGTCCCGCGCCGCCTGGGCGGCGGCCAGCTCCTCCCGGACGATGGCCCGCACCTGCTGCTCTGTCAAATCGTGTTCGCCTCCCTTCATCTTCTCCGCCACATCCCGGCGGAAGTTATCCATGCTGACCCCATACCGGCCCCACCAGTGGAGCACATCGGCATGGTTGGACGCGATGCCCTGCCTGTGGCCCTCCGCGTGGCACAGCACCACGCCGTCGGCCAGGGGATTCAGCCCGAACCTCTTGCACAGGTAGGCCGTCAGCTCCACGGCAGCCTGATAGGTGGCCTGGAAATAGCTCTTGTCAGCCAGCTTGTCCTCGCAAATCTCAAAAGAGATATGGGTGTTATTGCCGTCACCCCCGCAGTGCCAGCCCCGCATGGTCCAGGGCAAGGTCTGGTAGGCCGCAATGCTCCCGTCCGCCAACCGCCCGATAAAGGCATGGGCGCAGGCGCCGACGCCGCTCTGGTTCCAGTTGGTGGACAGCGGATCTCCGATCCGTTCGTCCCCAGGGGAGACATACCGCCGCAGATAAGGGTTATTGCACCCCGTGGAGTGTACCATCACCCCACGGGGCCGGATATGCTCCCCCTTGATGTAACAGCTGTTGTGGGTGAGGAGCTGGGTGTACAGCCTCACTTGGCGGCCTCCTGGGCCTCCTTGTCCTCGGCCTCCAGGACCTCGACCACGGCCTGGAAAGTGGCCTTGCCCTTGTGGAAAGCCACCGCCAGGGCCCTGCCGTGCTTGCCGATAAACTCCCGCATGGCCTTGGCCTCCTCGTGGCTCACAGCGCCAGGGTTAGCGGCCTGGAACTTGGCCAGAGAAACGGTCAGGTCCTCGCCCTCGGACTGGTGATTGATGGTGTAGATATCGTGCAGAATGTTGGTGTTCATACAGTTCTCCTTCCTGCGCATTTTTCGCGCATCCGTGTGTTTTTCGTGCGTTTCCCGTGTGTTACTTACTCAACTGCTTCGCCATTTGGTTGATTCCGGTGGCCGCAAGGCCGCTAACAATGCCGACTGCCAGCGCGGTAACGGGGTCCGCCGCCGGAAAATCCGGCAGGCCCAGGTACAGCCCAGCCAGCCCCAGCACAGCCCCGGCCACGCCGCAGCAGATGGGGATGTACTTATCCGCCATGTTGGGCACAGCCTTGACGATCAGCCCAACCAGATAGCAGATGACCGTAATGGCCGCCCCGCTGGCGATGCCGATGTTTCCGATGTTCTCCATGCTTCTCACCCCCTTTCAGTCCGCGTTGTGAATGGGCAATTTTTCCACCGCCGCCATGGCGGTGTCCAGATGCCCGTTGCCCCCCAGGGCCTTATAGGCCCGGTGCATATCCTGGAGGGTTTCCTTATCGCCCAAGTCAATGTAACCGTCCTTGATATGGCATTTGGCCAGATGTTTTACTCTGTCCAGCGTCAGCACCTTAATGGCGGCCACGATGGCGTATAGCTTATCGTCCTTCTGATCTCTCTGCTGCTCCTGCTTGTCCCGCTTTGCCCAGTGGCGCTGCAAACACGCCACGACAAGGCCCGAAACGCCAGAAGAACCCAGACACAGGCCCAGGATCGTGAGGATGATTCCTCCGCTCATCTCATCACTCCCCCACGATCCGCTTGCCCTCATCCTCGGTGATCCAGCCCTTCTTCACGGCGCGGCTCACCACGTCAGCATTACCGGTCTTGGCATACAGCCGCTTGATAGTCTCGTACATTATTCCTCACCTCCCAGGGCGTCCAGCACCAGCGTATCCACGGTATCACGCAGGCTGTCCATCTGCTCCTCGGCATAGGTCCGCTGGGCCATGCTCACGGTCACACGCATCACATATTCGGCCTCGCTCTCGGTGGTGGCGGGCTTGCTCTCCACGCTGGCCTTCTTCAGCTCGTGGCGGATGGCATAGCCGTGGTGCAGATACTCGCCGCCCTGGTCGTCGGTTAGGATGATGTCACCGCAGTTTTCGGCCCGGAACGCCTGGTCCAGCTCGGCCATGTCGGTGCCGCCATCGAACACAAAACTCAGGGTGTCCCGGCTCTGGCCCTGGACATACTGCTGGCCGCCCGTCGCCATCAGGGGCTCCAGCTCCTTTCCGTTGCTCAGTTTGATCTTCATTCGTTTCCTCCTTATCATTGACGGACATACCAATATCCGTCTGTGTGCCGCCCGTTGGTGGGATAGGCCCCCTCGGATTCCGAGGTCACTTCGCCGATGTAGTCGCCACGGGAATAGGACGCTTTGGGGTAAAAGTGGTACAGCGTGAGCTTTGGGGTCGTATAATACAAAACAGTGGCCCAAAGTTCATTGCATTCATAATCAGGATTACAAGATGCCCATGCAAGAGTGATTTCGCAAGTCTGAACATCATCATCATCGTGCATGTAACGTCCGTAAACAGTATATCTTTGCGGGTTATACTTCGGGCTTCCTGTTTCTCCATAACCATGGAAAAACAAAACCGAGTTATAATCCTGATCGCTGGCCGACCCCTGTTCTCTTACGCTTGGAGACCAACCGCCGCTGCTTTCACTCCACGCTCTAAATGCGCCATTATTCGTCCACTTTACCTTTCCAGTGGACTGATTCAACGATACAAAATTAGCTGGGTTTCCTTTGCCGCTCACAATGCACTGAAAATACGGCCATGCTCCATATTCTCTGTAAATATGGAATCCAGACCATTTTTCTGCATCTGTATTTACGGTTTTTTCTACGGCCAGCGTATACGCCACGTTGGTCTTATACTTCTTCCAGGTGGGCACGGCGGCGAAGAACTGCCGTGCTACGCCATTCACGCCGACAAGCCCCCTCTTCACCTTTCGTGCCACGCCGTTCACGCCCATGTGCTGCCGTTTTACTTTTCGGGCTACAGGTTTCGTTTCAGTCCCCGTCTGCGTTCTGACTTTGGCCGTGATGGAGATATTCGAGATGGTGCATTTGTCGTCATTATTGCTCTGAGAACTATCTTTTGCATACGTCAGGACGATACTCTGACCGGCTTTCAGCGACCCGGAATAACTCTTCGTTGTCGTGGCCCCGGAAACCGCAGATTCTACAGTCGTCCCGCCAACAGTCAGTGTGAATTTGTCGTACTTCTGTTCACTGGAGTACGAATAGCGGAAGGCTAGGGAACTTATATCTACCTTCGCCGTCAGCGTCGTTGTGGCCTCAGAACTATTCACACCCCCGTTGTTGCTGGTGAACACATTGCCAGAACCAGCAAAATAATAGGAGCCGTTCGTTACCGTGAAATACTGCGCAACGTTCGCTGCCGTGATCGCAATGGTTTTCGTTTCTTCCTTGTAAACGGGAAATGCTGTTGGAATCCCGATATACGCTGCTTTTGCCATGCTCTCACCCCTCACTCATACACCAGATAGATATCCCCCGTCGTCAGCGAAGAGCTCCCGGCTGTCAAATCGCTGGTCCCGGCCTTGATGTTTTTCAGGCTGGCCGTGCCGGGGGCGGTAATGCTGGCATACTTCGCCTTATTCACCGTCTGGCTACCGATGTTGGTTGAGTCGATAAGCTTCGTCCAGCTCCTGCCCCATCCGCTGGCATTTCCGCTTCTGGTGTACATCGGGCCATTGCTCTGTGTGTTCCAAATCTGGAACACGTCCGAGCCATTGACGTAATTCAGCAGGAAGCCATACTGGGCGGGCTGGTCGTTCAGCAGCCCACCAGCGCTATACCAGGCGTAGCCGGAGCCGAGATTTGCCCAGTTTGCAGTCGTATCATTCGCCACCGCCGAAATCGGCTGGTTTCCCAGAAAGGCCACGTCGGCCAGCTTCGGTGTCCAGGTGTTCGGTCTCGCCCCAACTTGCGCCGCAGTATGCGTATGGTCGGCTTTGGCTGCCCCCACCTGCTCCGCCGTCACCCCATGGGGGTTGTTCTTGTCCCCCAGGTGGGCCGTCAGCTTCTCCTCACTTCCGCCCCCGCCGGACACGTTTACAAATCCTTTTCCCATGCTTTTTCACCCCTTTCCTTTCATGACCCAATACTCCCCGCTCATCTCCGCCTCCGGGGTCTTAGCGGCCCGCACCCGGATCGCGCCCGCCAGGGTCTCGGTGGCGGGGCACATGCCGCAGGCGACGGCAGCCTGAATACTGGCCGGGGCCAGGGCCAGGTCGGCCCGGTCTTTGGCCGTCACGCCCTCGGCAGGGATATCGTAATAATAGGGGTAGGCCCCGCTGTCCTGGCTCCAGCCGGTGGTGGGAATCACCACGGCCACGCCTTCGGACTTATCGGCCTTCACGCCGTCCATTTCCTCCATGGCCTCGGCGGCGGCCTGGGCCACCTGGGCCACCTGATTGCTGGCCCAGCCCTTCGCCCGGGCCATGCTGGTCTTCAGCTGGTCCAGCGCCGTCAATTTCTTTCCCATGCGCTTTTCTCCTTTCCGGGGGGCGGCGGGCAGGATAGGCCCCACCCGCCGCCGGGGAAATTACTCGCCAAAGACTTCCTTCATCACCTCGGCCACCTCGGCGTCGCTGGCGATATCGGTGGTAGCCACAAAGTCAGCGGACTTCTTACCGGAATCGGTCAGGTTGCCGTTGGCGTCCAGGGCGGCGAAGTTGCCCTCAGTGGCACCGGCCACCTTGTCGGCCTTGCCGGAGATGTCGGTCTCCTTGGGCTTGGGCACATACAGGCCGTCGTCCTTCAGCTCCAGGATGTTGTCGGCCTCCTTGGAGATGTTGACCTTCACCTCCACCTCATAGCCGCTGATCTCGATGGTGGTGCTGGCGTCCTTGCCCTGGGTCTTAGCGGTGTAGGTATCCACCAGAGCGGCCATGTTCAGGAAGCTGTAGGTGCAGCTGTCGGGGTTCTCACCCTTCACCGCCAGGACCATCACGGGCTTGCCATCCAGCTTGGGGTCGGTGGAGCCGGGATAGGTGGCATCCGCCCACTTGAACTTGCCCACGAACTCAGTCTTGGTCTGGTCCAGGAACATCTCAGTGGGGAAGTCGAAGGTAAAGGCGGCGTTGCCGCTCTTGTCAGTGCTGGTGTACAGAGAGACGGTGTTACCCTCCACCTTCGCGCTGTGGAACGCGCTGGCCGCCAGGGCGGCAGCAGCGTCAATGTCGGTCTTCAGGCGCTGGCCCATCTCCTTCAGCGCACCGAGCTTTACCAGCTTCTTCTCATCATAAGCCATAGTTTTTTCCTTCTAAAAATGTAGATTATATTTGTTTAACGCCGCACAGCGGCGGAAAACACTTAATGTCCGAAAATCTCCCGGAACACCTCCGCCACCTCTTCATCCGTGGCAACTGTCCCGTCTTCTCCGGTCCCGCCGAATATCTCGGCCATCACCTCGTCCACCTCATCGTCGGTGGCCACCAGGCCCTCTGTCAGGACCTGCTTCACGGCGGCCTGCACGGTCTCGTCCAGTTCCTCCCTGGTGACATAGCCGTCTAGGTCCACCGCCGTGCTGCCCACCTGCACCATGGCCCCGTCTATCAAGGCCCAGATGCCGTAAAGGCCGGACGCTTTATCCTGCACCAGATAGAGCACGTCCGCTTTCGCCTCGTCCGAGTTGGGGACGGCCTCCGCCTTGCGGAAGCTGGCGTACCCGGCCCCCGCGATGGCAGCCAGATACTCCCGTTTCATTCTGAGCAAGCCCTGCTCCAGGGTGCCCAGCGTGACCAGCTGCGCCCGCTTCTCAGCCATCGCCGCCGCCGGACACGGAAATGGTGCCGTCCTCTGTAATGGAGATTCCCTTGCCGATCTTCACGCCGCCCAGGGTATCGGCGCTTGCCACGGGCAGCACATAGGCGCTCCCGCCCCCGGCAGCCCCCAACTCCCCGGTGCCCGGCGTCAGCAGCACCAGCGTGGCGGACAGGTCGCTTTCCGGGACCTTCCGCGCCCAGAACCGCACCGCCCCATCCACCGTCTCCGCGCTGGAGCACATCCCCGCCGCCCCGGCAATCGCCAGACTGTCCTTGTGAATGGAGACCATGGGAATGTGGGTCGCCTTTGCGTCCTCTTGGGAAACGTCCAGGGTATATTTGTACGGTTCTTCTCCAGTCTCCGTCCATCCATCGGCGGGGGTAGTCAGGGGGGAGGACCGCACCCCGCCGCTTTCCGCCAGATACCGCTCCAGGTCCCTCCGGCTTACTGTGTTGGCGGGATCGACGAACACGGTGACTTGCTCTGCTTGCCCACACTGAAAGTAAAAGGTCCATTCCGCATTGTATCCCGGCATTTCTGTGTCCGATGGCACGGGCGTTCCCGTGCCGCTCTCTGCCTGGGCGATGAAAAATAATATCTCACCTACATCTGGGTCCTCAGCAAAAATGCCGACCTGCGTGGCTGTGTACCCGCTGGCAAGGCCTTTGTTGGTCAGATAGCAGGGAAGGGCGCATTTTCCGGTCTCTGGGTAACTGACAGGCCGGAACTCCAACTCCTGCCTGGGGCCGACGATTTCTGTCTGCTTGCTCAGCAGACCGGGGGTCACAAAGCCAGTGCCCGTTTGCGCCCTCTTGATGGTCAGCGTACTGCCCTCCACCAGCTTCGCCAGCAGTGCGATCCCGTCGTTGGTGATCACGGCGTTTGCCCATATGTTCATTTATTGAAACACCTCCACGCTGTACTGTTCGCTCTGCGTGATCGCCACCGCCACGCGGATGTCCACATCCGAAATGGTCTGTGTGCAAACTCTGATCTGATAGATCAGATGGGCGGGCTTCATCCGCTCCAAAACGGCCACCGCCGGGACGATGGAAGGCACTACCTCCCGAATGTTCACCAAGAAAGTGTTCTTGCCGGTCCGCTCCTGGATGTCTACGGGGACGCCGCCCAGAGCGGCGGATACCGCAGCAGCTAGCCGGGCGGGATTGCATGGCCCACGGCTCTGTGTCTTTGCCACCAGCCGTAATTGCCGCTGTTCACTGGTCAGGCGGCTATCCCGTTTCAGCCCATAGTGATCCTCCCACATATCCAGCAGCAGCTTGGCCGCTGCTGGATTGGTCTCATAACGCAGCTCGTCAGAAATATCACACACTTCGCCCAAAACGATGCCGATGGCCTCATAGATCCACAGCCCCACATAGCTGTTGCCATAGATGGGGGAGACGTAGTCGATGATCTCCTGGGCTTTTTGGTTTTTCAGGATCGAGCGCATCAATTCGGTTTGGTGGTTCATGGCGCTCCTTCCTTTACACGGTCCCGGCTATCAGGGTGCAGTCCTCTTTGTCCATGACTGGCAGCTGATTGGTAGTGATGGCAATGTTCCCAGTCCCGTATGCCGTCCCAGTCACCCCCAGCTTCAGGTTCTTAAAGTCGTTCACCCCGTCGATGGCCGACAAAATCGCCCCGACGCGGGTATACTTGACCTCACCTTCGCTCAGAGCCACAGGCAGATAGAGGACGATCTGCGCCAAAAAGTCTGCCTTTACGCTCTCAATGGTGGCGTCGTCCTCCAGTTCCACCGTGGCCTGAACGCCGATTGCAAGCGTCATCGGCGGTGTGACCTTCAAAAAGGCATTGATGGGGGCCAGCCGCTCCTCTGGTGCGTCCGGTCTCATGATGTAATTGTATACCGTCGTGCAGAGAAGTTCGGTTGCAGGGTCTCCGTTGCTGTCCGTGAGGATGATGGTCACCAGGCCGCTGTCGTCCTGGGCAGAGATCACCGTGGCGTCTCCGACACCGGCGACGCTCTTTGCCCACCGCTTATAATCGGAGGGAGTCCCGGTGTAAGAATCTCCCTGGCTCTTGTCATACTCCGCGATGCGTTCGATCAGGCTCTCGTCGCTCTCTTCCTCCGTGCCGCCGGTGATGCCCACGGTGTTTATTACTCCGGTTATCCCGGTCAGGCGGCTGGATACGATCTCAATGGCCCCCGCTGTCGCGTTGCCAATGATTCCGGCCTGAGTGCAGCGCACCGCCGCCGTCACACTGCCGCCGCTTGGGATGACCACAGTCTCCAGTGTCTCATAGTCCACAGAGGGCTCGTCGTTGATCGCGGCGGTGGAAAACAGACTGCCTGCCGGTATCTCTGTTTTCTCCGTTCCGGTGATGGTGATCTCGCCGTCTGCATAGGTCGCCGGTCTCCGGGTGATGCCTCTGGCTTTGGCATGGCCGTCCAGAAATTCGCCATAGGACCACTCCGGGAAGATCAGCTTGATCACCTCCGGCAGCACGAACTCGCACAGCTCCGCAACCACCAGGGCGGTGGGCCGGGTCATGTTCCAGGCGTGGCCGCCCTCGCTCATGTCCAGGTCAGGCGGCAGAATGGCCCGCATCTTTTCGTGTATGTCGTCGGTGCTGTGCTTTCGTAAAAAAGCAGGAAGTGTGAATTCAGCCATTTAAGCGTCCCCCTTTGTGATGTACGCCGTCAGGTCGATGGTCACGTCGTCGATCCCGTGGAGCACAGTGTCCACCCGGATGGCGTCCGGCGCGGTCCAGTCGAACGCCAGCGATTCAATATAGGCGCACCGGCCATACGGGTCCGCTGCGACGGCCTCCGTGATCTCCCGGGTCAGGATGCTCTCAGCGGCCTCTCGGCTCTCTGCGCGGAGCGCCGCGTCCAGGTCAATGCCGAAATCCGTGGAATAGGCCAGGTGCTTATACCGCTCCGTCTGGATGCAGTTCACACACCAATTTTTCCAGCTTTCCACGCCTGTAGCGTCCAAAATCGTGTTTCGCCCGTCCCGCTTAAAGTCGCCGGTCCTGTCGTCAAACGCGATCCCGTTCTGATACCCCACCGCAGACCGCCCCGTGCGGTCCTGGTCCTCTATGATCTCTGTCTCATACCCTTCCGGGAACAGATTATCTGCCATCGTTTTTCCTCCTAACTGGCTGTGACCGCCGCGACCACCACCGGCTCACTCCCGCACCATGCCACCAGCACCCGGTCCCCGGCTTTCAAGGCCGCAAAGTTCTCAGGCAGTCGATGGGTATGTTCTCCGCCGGAGTGGATGTGCGTGCCCCCGTCATGGGTGTGTTCGCCAGAACCGGTATACTGGGCGTGGGTGCCGCCGCTGTGGGTGTGCTCCCCGCCAGAATGGCTGTGGGTGTCTGCACTGGTCCGGTAGGTCTCACTGGCCAGGGTGATGTTCACCAGATATTCCCCCCGGGGGATAGGCACCCGCAGCCCATCCGTGACCAGGGATAGGTTGGCGGTGATTGCTCCCAGCTCCAAACAGGTGGGCACTGCGGCCCCTGCCGTCCGCTTCATGCGGTCAGACAAAGCGGCTCCCAACCGCTGAATGTTGCTGCTCATGGTCAAAACTCCTTTTCATGGCCGCTCCAGGGTCAGCGTCATTTCCTTGCTCTTGTTCGAGATACTTCGCTCCACCCCGGCCACGATCAGGGTGGCGTTGGCAATGTCTCCGGCGTTTATCAGTACCTTGTCGCCCTTCCTGATCCAGGGGATGTCAACGGCCTTCACGTCATACTCCCATGTGGGGCTGCCGTTCTCCGCCAAAAGGCTCTGTGCCTCTTTTTTCGCGTCGGCTAAGGTCGTGTTCGTGCTGCGGTTGATGAGCTTTTGCAGGGTGCCATAGGCCCCCGTGTCCCCGCTCACCGTGGCCTCCACCGGCCTCCGTTCGTTGTCGTCGGCCTTACCCAGGATGACCACCTTTGTGACCAGGTCGTCCATGGTGCATTTCGTCCCGGTGGAAATGGCGTTTTCCCCCGCTTTAATGGCGTATACCGTGCTGTTTGTCCCGGCCTCTTTCACCACCATCGCGTCCTGTTCGCTCAAAATGACATACTTCTTCCCGGTCCGGTCCTGCACCAGGTCCAGAATGTCCTCCGTGAAAATGTCAGAGAGCTTTCCCCGCAGTACCAGCTTGGCGTGGGTGATGGAGGCATAGGTATAGTCCAGCTTCACCCCCCATTTGGCACAGAGGGAGGAGAGCACGTCCTTTGTGGCCTTTCCCGGGGAGAAATACGCCGATTCCTCCGACTCCTGAAAATAGACCAGGTTGTCATAGCATTTCAGCGTCAGCTCCCGGTCCTTCAGTGCGGACTTATAGCTTCGGGTCCACACCCAGCCTCGAAAGACCTCCTCATTTCGCTCCCCGTCGTCCGCATAGATAAAAATGCGGTCCCGTACCTTGACAAGAGAACTGAGCCACCTTCCGCTGACTGTGGTGTTGACCAGAGTAACGGTAGCCCGTTTGGCAAGCTCCTTTTTCTGGTCGGACAGCTCCAATTCCGCCACAGCGGGGGAGAGGTGATACTTCACGCCGCCGGAGATGAGATAGGTCGTGTAAATGGGGTCGTCCTTGCTGGCTTTCATGCCATTCACCTCGGGATCGAGATTTTTGTTCCAGGGAATATCCAGTGGCCGTTCTGACTGTCCCGGTTTTTCCCCGCCGCTTTCCACTGCTTTTTTGCCGTGGATTCAATGATATCCTTGTTGGCCTGATACAGCGCCTGCCACTTGGTCCCCGTCCCATAAAAACGCTGGGCGATGGTCCACAGTGTGTCCCCCTTCTTCACGATGTAAGAGGTGGCGCCGCTTTGGGTCTCCGCACGTTTGGGGGTCTGTGTGCTGTCCTGGGCGCTGCTGGATATGGTGATGTCCCGGTCCTCAATGAATGCGACCTCATAATCCAGTCCGCCGAAAGCACCGGCGGCCTCCGCTGTGAATTTTTGCAGATGCACATCTTTGTTGATGGGATAGCCCGTCACCATCAGCCGCAGAGGGGTCCCCTGGTCCTTCCAGTCGTTGAAGATGTCCTGGTATTCTTTCGGGGCCCGCCAGGCCCCCCGCTGCATTTCGCTGTTCTGCTGGAACTCCCCGGGGAATGTGCCCTCCCAGGAGTATTCCCCCAGCTCACTGCCCGTGGGGATGGACACGGTGCCCTTGCTCATGATGTCATAGGAAGCGAAGATCGCCTCGCCAATGCCATATTGGATGGTCTCCGGCAGCCAGGGAATGCGTATCTCCCGGCTGCCGCTGCGTTCGCTGATGTAAATATCGACCTGCATCAGGCTCCTCCTCTCAGGGGTGTGTTTTCAAACTGTGCCGTCATGGCATCGACCATAACGCCGGCCACCGCCTCGGCAATTTCCCCGGCCTGGGCCTGGATCGCCTCCAGAACGCTGCCGCTGGCGTTAGCGTCCACCTGGATCGTGACGTTCACGCCGCCCACGTCCACCTGAACGCTCTGGCCCCCACGCTCCGGCGTGTCCCCGCCGAACTGCTGAAATCTGATCCCCTCGTCCCGGTTCCCGGTGCTGCCGCCCCGGGCAAAGCCGGGCACGTCCAGCAGCTTCCCCGTCTTTGCCCACAGTTTCAGGGCACGCTCCCGCCGCTGAGAGCTAAGGGGAATGATCATTTCCGGGGCTTCCTCGTTGACACGGATAAACCGGGTGCTGCCCCTCAGCATTCCGTCCGCCGGCCGCCCGCCCATGGCGAAACCTTCCGCCGGGCCGCCGATGATGCCGCCCCTGGCCTTTCCGCCCATAATTTGCGACGAACTGGATGTGCGGCCAGTCTGGAGACTCCCGCTGGCGGTCACGACCCTGTCCAGCTTGATTTTCACGATTTTGGATATCGAGTCGGGAATACCAAAGTCATATGCGCTGATGTCCACCTTTTTCTCGATTTTCGGCGCTCCGGTGATGTCAAGACTGATGGTCTTTTCCACCCGGTCTGGCACACCGGCGTCAAGAACGGCCTGAAGAGCCCGCCGCAGCGTTTCCGCTGTCTCAGGCCCCAACTGCTCCACGCCCAGCAGCCGAGCCACCTTCTCGTCGCTCCACTGGATGGGGTCTATTCCGGTGTCAATGGCGTTCTGAAGGGCGTGTTGAAGGTCCGAAAGGCCATCGTCCCCCAAAATATCCCGATAGGAACTGCCCAAAATGTCCAGCTGAAGGTTTGTCGCTTTTACCTTCATACCGTCCACCTTGGCCTCATAGCCGTCCATCAGGGCCTGAAGCTGCGCGTCATACTCGTCTTTGCTGATCACGCCGTCGTCCAGCTGCAAATTCAAGCTGGTAATGCTGGCGGTCAGGGCCGTGTCATAGTTGGATATCTGCTCTTCCAGGGTCGTCTGAAGCTGAGACTGCAAGTTCTGAAAGGATTCCAGGGTGATGTTCCCCTCTCCGCCGAACTTGATCTTGATGGTCTCCAGCTTGGCGTCCGCCTCCGCGTTGGCAAGCCGGTTCGTGATCTCTGCGATTTGGTTTTGAAGGTTCGTGACCTCCTTCTCCTCGTCCAGGGTAATAATGCCGTCCTGCAACGCGATTTTGACCTTGCCGTCCAGCTCCGCGCCCAGGTCGTTCAGCTTTTCCTGGATTTTGGAATAATAAGCGTCGCCAGAGCGCAGGACGTCCTTCCCAGCCCCGCTTTCTATGTTGACCAATAGACGAACCGCCGCAGTGAACTCATAGTGCTTGTTTTCCACATAGCTTTTGGCGGAAGAGATGTAGTCGTCAAACGCCTTTTTGATGGATTCCTGCTCGTCCTCGCTGAATTTCACGCCCAGGCCCGCTTTCCACATCCAGCGGTTCACCGTTTCGCTGGCGCTCTGTAGGGAGGAGAGGCTTGCCTCCGCCTGCTGGGTGGCTGTCTTAAACTGGTCCATTCCGGCGGCGGCGCCCCCCATGGTGATCTGCTCCGCAATGCGCTTGATCTCGCTCATGGAAAGTTCGATATCCCCAAAGTGGTCCTTCAGGTTGTCCCACACGGCCTTATCCATCGTCTGCGCCATCTCTTCGGCGGTGGCGTTGGTGTCTGCCATGACCTTCTGCATTTCCTCGGTCTCATATTTCGCTTCTGCGGCTTCTTTCCTGATGATTCTCGCCCGTGCGGTGCCAATCAAAATACCGGCTGCGCCGCCGACGCCAGCCCCGATCAAGGCCCCCAGCGGTCCGCCGACCAAAGCGCCGAGCCCAGCGCCAACCGTAACGCCCGCCAGTGCATTGCCGCCGCTGGCTTTCTTCGCCTCGGCTTCTGTCGTATTTCCGGCTTTATATGCTTTATAGGAGCCGTAGAGGTCATACACACCCTTTCCAACCGCGATCCCGCCGACCACGCCGCCTGCAATACCCGCTCCGCCTGCCAACGCCGCTATGGCCGGGGTAGCAGACGAGGCCCCGCCCAGCAGGGCATACCCCGTACTGGACATGGTGCCCAAAAGGCCAGAAGCGCCCGTTATCACGTTACCGGCCCCTCTCACGCCGGTTTTCCCGATGAAAGAGGCGGTGCCTTTGGCGAAATTTGAGATACCGCCCATGACCTTTCCTGCCACATGTCCCCCTACAAGGACCTTCGCCCAAAAGGGCAGTGCCCCCCACACGTTTCCGATGGCCTCCACGATCTTGCCCGTAATGGCCGACACGTCAAAGCCGTCCACAAATCCACGCGCAAAGCCCTGGGCGACGTTATAGCCCTTGCTTCCACTGTCATCGCCCACGTCTGCAAAGATATCCGTAATGCCGAGCACGGTAAGAATGCCTTGTGTCAGGCTTTTGGCGAAACTTTCACCCAATTCCGTGGCTTTCTGCACGCTTTCCTCGTCCGACCACCATTCTGCAAACGGGTCCGCCACAGCGCTCTTCCACAGCAGCTTCAGCTTTCCGCCTAAGTCCGCGTTCTGGAACTCAAAGGAATCTGTGATATCTCCGATTCGCTTTATGGTGTTTTCCAGCTTGTCTGCCGCCCAACTCGAAAAAGCCTCGCCTATGTCATAAACGGTGTTGCCAAACTTAGAGAGCGATGTATCCGCCTTGTCCAAAAGCCCTACAACGGTGCCCAGTCCGCGCTTTGCTCCGTCCTGGAGCCCCTGGCCCCACCGGCGGAAGATGTTGATCTCAAAGGTATCTTCGATCTGCCCCCAAAGACCCTTCGCGGTCTCATTGGCCGTCTTGTCCATCATGCCCTTGTATTCCTTCATCCCGGCCATGATCGCCTGAATGGCCCGTTCAGAGCCGATCTTGCCCTGCTCCAGGTCCTTAGACAGTGCCGCAATGCCGCTGTCTCCGCTGCCATAGCCCAGCCCCTCGGCCAGATACCGCTTGGCGGAGATGCCCGCCTCGGCCAACTGGTTCAGCTCCTCGGTGGACAGCTTGCCCTTCGACTTGATCTGTGATAGGGCCAGAATGATCCGGTTCAGCCCCTCGTCGCCCTTGCCGGTGGCCGCCGCTGCGTCACCGATGGTCTCCATGTCCTTGATGATGTCCTTCGCTTCCCAGCCCATGGCGATCATCTTCTGCGTGTTTGCGATGACCTCGCTCGTCTTAAATGGTGTCGCCTTTGCAAAGGTGTCCAGGTCGTCCATCATCGCCTGCCCCTGAGAATCGCCCAGCAGGGTGGAGAATCCGATTTTTGCAGAGGAATAGCTGTCCGCAAGGCTGACAGGGTCCATCACCAGCTTTTTGGCGGCCAGACCGGCGGTGATCGCCAGAACCAGGCTCTTGATGGAGAACAGCATGTCCTTCACCTTTCGCAGCGGCGCTGTGGCATAGTCTTTGATCCTCACGGCGGTGGACCACGTTTTCCCCGCAACTTTTTTCAGGCTGTTTTCAACCTTGTTGACCACATCAACACCCTTGTCCATCACCTTCAGTGTGGTGGTCACGGACTTTCCAGCCAGCTTTCTGATCTTTCGTTCCGCATTTAGAAATTTCTTGACAAAGCCGCTGTCATCTGCGTCAACGGTGGGCTTGGCTTTCTTTTTCCCCAGGGCGTCTACTTTCTTTTGTGCCTTTTCTGCGCTGTCCCCAAGGTCTTTTACTGCGGAGCTGGTTTGTTCGGCCTGGCCGGAAAGATTGTCCACCTTCTTTTGCGACTTCTCCGCGCTGTCTCCAAGCTCCTTGACCTCAGTGCTGGCCTGCTTGGCCACGCCGGACAGGTTGTCCACAAATCGCGCCTCAACTTCAATCGTCACTCGCTCCGCCATAGCGTTCACCTCTCTTGGACTTCATCTTTTGTTCCAGTATAAAACGGGGCGGCCAAAAGGCGGGTTGCACTGGACATAAGAAAAAAGAGGGGGCGCTATGCCCTCTCTTTTTTCTTCGATACAAAATTCTGTACTTTCACCGGGATATAGCCGTCCTCCAGTGCCTTTTTCGTGCTGGCGATAATAAAGGCCCGTTCTCCCACCGTTACAGGCTCATTTTGTGTCCGTGTTCCAATGATGATCCCAGGCAGAATGCCCTGGTTTTGCAGCAGCACGTGAAGGCAATAGCCCAGGTCGCTCTCCTCAATCAGCGCCCTGCTGAAAGGTCTCCTCGTCGCCGTATTCCTCGTCGTCCAGGCCGCTGATCTTCAGGACCAGATTAAAGAGCTTTGTCTTCTCTCCGGCGGTCAGCAGAGTGCCGACGGATTCCCAGCGCTCCTGAAGCTCAAACTTCTTCAGGACAGAGGCGTTTCCCCAAATCTTCTCCTGGTCCTCCTCTGTCGTGGCAAGGTAGACCACCCAGCTCTTGAACTTTGTGGAGATAAAGTCCTTTTCAACGGGAGGCAGCTTCTTGTTCTCCGGGTTCGGCATAAAAACGGTGGCTTTCTTGCGGGCGAAACGGATATCCTCGTCGCTGATGGGGTGGACGCGAACGGCGAAATAGAATTTCCCGCCGCGCTTGATCTCCACCTCTGTGATATTCTCGTCGGCGGTCTTAAACTCCGCCGCCTCCAGCAGACTTTTTACCAAGTCATACTCCGCCTCTTTCCGGTTGGTTGCCTGGTCCAGCCCGGTGATACTCTTCTCGGTTTCGGGATTTGCCATGGTTCATTTCCTCCTTTGCTTTCGGGGAAGGGGCCCGGGCTTCCGGGCCCCAGGTGGTCAGTTTTTCAGATAAGTGGACGCCAGGGAGCTGATAAACTTGGGAATGGCGTTCAGGGCCCAGCTCTGTTCCCGCTCGATCACCTCGCCGGGGGTCAGGCTCTGGAGCCCGAAGGAGCCGTTGGGCACCGCGTTGTTAAACGCCAACCGCTGCTCCTGGCCGTCGGGCTTGTTGGCCGCGCCCTGGAAGTTATAGACTGGCAGCTGGCCGTTCTGAATGGCCTCCAGCAGGGGCTCCATGATCAGGTCGTCCCGGATGACCATCTCCGTAAAGGTCAGGTCAAAGGTCACACCGGTGGGGATTCGGTGAACCAGGATAGAGCCAACGGGCTGCTTCTCCGCCGTGTTGACGTTCATCACCACGGAATAGGTGTTGATCTCGGCCAGAAACACGTTCTTCCCGCCAAATTCCACGAACAGGCGGCCATCCTTGCCGGTCATCAGCTCCGTGGTGTTCAGGGTGTTGTTCATCTGTCACACCTCCATTTAAGTGTTCTGGCTGTACCGGAACTGATACAGCAGGTAGATTTTCTCCAGGGAGTCGATGTCGTCGGCCTGGATGACAAACCAGGCGGAGTCACCGCCGTGGGGGTTGGAACTGTCCTCTGTGAAGGTCGCGCCGGACAGCAGCTTCCCTTCGTTTGCCATGGCGTCCAACACCCGCTGACCGGTCTGGATGATGTCGGCCACGCCGTCAGAATCGCAGGAGACCTTGCCCACCTTGGGGCCCAGCTCCCGGTCCAGTCTGTCGATCAGCTCAAAGCGGGTCTTCACCCGGCGGATTTTCTTCCATCCGGCGTCCTGGGTGTCAGAGTCCGGGGCCGTCAGGGTGTTGATGCCCGTGTCATACCACACGCTGCCGTCGGGGGAGAGGGAGACCATCAGCATACCGCTGTCAATGGCCTGCTCATACTGGGCATAGGTCAGGGCCTCCAGCACGTCAGTCGCACCCTTAACAACGGTGTGGGTGATGCCCTGGGTGGTGGGGGTGGACGCAATCAGACCGGCGGTGTAGCAGATTGCCATCACGCCGTCCCGCTTGCCGGACACTGTATCCCAGCCGCCGCCCAGATATACCACCTTGGCGTCATTGTATGCTTTGGCGTGGACGCACCGGGTCTCAAAGGGAACCGTGGCCTTTTCACCCACCACGGCGACGCCCAGCTTGCCCATCTGATAGGCGCTGTCCAGATAGCTCTGGAGCAGCAGGGAAAGGGTCATGTTGCTGTCGTCATCCACATCCAGGGCAATGGTGTTGTAGTAATAGGGCTCCAAGGCCGCAAAGGCGGCAGAATAGTCCTCGTTGGCCACGGTGGGGTTCGTGCCGGGGGTAAAGGCGCTGTTGCTCACATTCGCCAGGGTGCCAGCCCCGGAATAACCGCCCTGCCGGGTCACGATAAAGCTCTGAGAAGCCTCCGCTGCGGCCACCAGCGCCGCCGCCTCGTCGCCGCCTGCGGCGATCTCAAAGCGCTCCACGGTCTTGGTGCCGTCATAGATCAGGACCTCTTTCACGGTGGGGTCGCTCAGCTTGGCCCGCACCGAACAGGTAAAGGCGCGGCTGCCGGGATACTTGGCCGTGATAGCCACGGCGTCCTGAGGGCCGTCGGCGGTATCCTTCAGGGCGATGGAAGCTGCCGTGCCGCCCGTACCCAGGCGATAAGTATAGACCACGCTGGCCCCGCCCTCGAACATGGCGGAGGCGGCGGGCACGGTGTAATTGGTGCCGTACTCGCCGGAGCCGTAGTTCTTCTCCAGATCAGACGCCAGCGTGTTCTTCAGCACCTTGCCCACAGGGCCCCAGTTGGCCTTTACGGGGATAGCACAGATGCCGTCCTGGGCGGCAGACAGGGAATCAAAGCCCACATTGCTGTGCCGCTGATAAACGCCGGGGCGCTTTTTCGTCTCACCGGCGTTGTAGAAAACAGCCATTTACTTGACCTCCTTCTTCTTGAATCTGTCAATGATCTGCCGGGCCTCCGAAAGAGTGGCCGTCTCTTTGCCCGCCAGGCGCAGGGCCACGGCCACGATCTCACGATAAGTCCCGAATGCTTTGCAGTTGTCCGCCAGCTCTGCGGCGGTATAGACGCACTCGGTGGGGGGCTGCCCCTCCGCCTTTTCCTTTGTGCTTGCCATGTCGTGCGCTCCTCTCAATAGAAAATGTGTTGGATCGTCCCGCTGTTTCCAGCACAGACGATCACGCCATAGGTGGCCTCCACAGTCAGCTGTCCGGTCCGCAGCGGGTCCGCCCCCATGTCAATGGTGTTTCTCTGATTCACCAAGATCGGGGCCTCGCCGTCATGTCCGATCCGCTTTTCCCCATAGAGGGCCCGGATGATCTCCATGGCCACCATTCCGGCGGCGGCGTGGTCCTCCGAAAAGATGTGGCAGCGAATGGTCGCCGTCCTCCAGATGGTCTGGAAAGTGTCTGGTATCCACCCGGCGGAGTCGTCGTTCACCAGCCGCCAATACACCGCGGAGTCCCCATCCTTCGGTTTCCATGCACTGTCCGGCAGGGCCTGGGCATTGATCACATACAGCGCCTTAAAGCGCTCCTCAGTCCACTCGTTGACCCGCCGGATCACGTCAGGGGGGAGGGAAGTGGTCAGTATCGGGAAGGCCAGCAGGTCGAACGTCACCGTGCAGCCGGTCACGTGGCTGGTCTCCTCCGTGAAATAGGAGGAATTCTTCCACTGGGCTGCTGCGGTGAATGTCCCGCTGGAGAAAAACCACCCGTGGACCAGCTCTCGAACGATTGGTTCCATGTCCTCGGGGAACTGTTCGTCCTCGTGGCAGAGAATGTCCACCGTCAGGGTGCCGCCCATGGCCCGCTCTGGGTCCCCTTGCAGATCCACCGCGAACACAAGGCGGCCATACTGTGCCCCGTTCCGCCACAGCGGGTCGGTGTCCGCCGGTGCGCTCTGGTTGAAAATGGCCGGTGCGCCGTCATAACGGGCCAGATAGGGGAGAAGGGCGTCCTGCTCCCGCAGGTGGTCATATAACGCCTGTTCGATCATTTTCTGCCCCCTCTGAAATAAGCGCGGCTGTAGATGTCCATGATCTTCGGCAGGGCGTCCTCCAGAATGCGGTCCTGATAGGGCCGGGGGGCCATGCGTCCGGTCCCGCCCTCCAGAATTTGGCCCAGCAAATACCGCCCGTTCTCCGTCTTTGCGTTGCTCTCAATACGGGCGATGCAGGAACCGTACAGCATCCGGGACGCCGTTGGCTGCCAGGACATACGGAAAACGCCTGTCCGCACCGCCGGGGGTTCCCCGGGGGCGGAGGCGGTGTAATATCGCCCGTTCTTCATCTTCCTGTCCACCTTGTCCCGCTGCCGCCGGTGGGTGCCGGGGACCTTATAGCGCCGTCCACTCCTCTGGCCCCGCAGCACCCGCAGGGCGGAGCTGCGCAGCTCGTTGGCCGCCCGATAGCCCCGCGCCTCCATTTTGCGCTGGATGGTATCTGTGATGTCCGCAATGCCCTGTTCAAGGGTGGGATATTTCCTCATAGGTCCTCACGCTCCAATACCTGATAGCTGGTGAAGTGCCCCAGCTCTGCCGGGTCGTGGACGCCCTGGACCAGAAAGCGGCGGACCGTTGACCCGTCCGGGCTTTTCAACTCCAGAACGTCTTCGGCCCTGGCCTGGTTTTCCACGCCCCGCTGCAAAACCGTGTGGCTGATGGGGTGGCCCCGCTGCTTCCACTGCTCCTGTTCCGCCTGAGAGGCCCGGGAGATCATCCCCAGAAATGTACCCTTGGGGACCAGTTCGCGGGCGACGGGCCGCCCGGTGGCTGTGGTGCTGCCCTTCCGCCGCAAAACCGTATAGGGCCGAAAGCCCTGCCCGGGCCGCAGCAGTCCTCGGAACATACGTCTCACCTCCCGGGGCCGAACTTGCGTAGGTTGGCCTGCATGTCGTTGTAAAAATAGGGCGTTCCGCCATGGGGGCTTAGACTGCCCGGGTCGCCCGCTACGGGAGCGAAGCTCATGGCCGCCAGCTTCTTCTTTTCCTCGTCCAGCAGCCTCTTCCACCGGTCAAAGCGCTGGTCCAGGGAATAAGACAGCCCGTCCACAGAGGTGTTCACCTCATAGCTCAGCTTCATCACAATGGCTTTCAGGCACACATATCGGGCTCTCCGCCAGTTGCCGCCGTGCTTTGACAAGATCGCCTCGTATTCCTCGTTGCACAGGGGGCTGGACACGCCGCCCATGTCGGTCACGGTGTCTCCCAGTTCAAAGCGCATCTGGTCCACGCCGCCGTCCATGATCTTGGTGGGGTCATAGGAAAAGGTGGGCATCAGGGTTCACCCGCTTCGCTCAGGGCCTTGCCCCGGGCCTTTGCCGCCGCCATCACCGTCTTCCGGCTGTCGGCGCAGTGCAGCAGGATCAGCGCATCGCCCTCTGTCATATCCTGAATAATGCCCTCTGCTTGATTTGCCGCGCCGGTCAGCACGTCGATCACGCTTTGGAGCGCCTTGACGGACACGGTCAGGGCCAGGTCTCCCTCCTCAGCGTGGACAGTGAGCGTCACCGCCTCCACCGGGGCGGGCACAGCTTTGATGGCCCGGGCCTGGCTGCCTTGCGGTGCGATCACGCCCATCTTCACCAGCGCGTCGGCTACGCCCGGGCGGATGACTTCCGCCGGAACGCTCTGGCCAACGGTGAACTTCTCCCCGGCGAAGCAGCACGGTCTCAGTGCGGTATACGCCATGCAGATTCCCCCTTACACGCAGTCCTTCAGGAAGATAGCCAGGTCGTCGGCGGTCTTCTTCATGTCGGCGGCAAACAGACCCTCGATAAACTCGCTGTGGGTGCCGTTCTCGCCGGGGTACTGGAGTGTGGGCATATACTGGCCGTCGCCCAGCATGTCCCAAGTGAAGATATAGCCGGCGGAGGGCTCGTCGATGGCTGGGGTGTCGGTGGCATAGGCCAGAATGGCGGCCTTGGGGTCGCAGATATAGCTCATGTCGGCCTCCGCGCCCAAAGCGGCCTTGTTATAGATGCTGGACAGCACCGACACCTTCGCAATGCCGAACAACTCGGCCAGAACACGCTCGTTGACAGTGGCGGGGTTGGCGGTGCTGCCGCCGAACTTCACACGCTCCACCACCACGGGGTGAGATTTCAGGGCGTTATAGGTCTCCTTGCCCAGGCCCAGGCGGTTGGGACGGCGGCCTGTGTTCTGCTCCACCTGAGTACACAGGTCGTCGAACAGTTTCACGGGGTCGCAGTTGTCGTCGCTGAACTTATAGAATTGCTTGCCGCTGGGGGTGGTGTTGGTGCCCACCCACTCGTTGCTCCACACGCCGCTCTTGAAAAAGTTTTCCGCGAACACGATGTCCTGGTGCAGGTTCATCTGCTCGGCCACAAACTTCACCTTGGCCCGCCGGGGGTCGGCCACGCCGGGGGCGTTGGTGCGCTGATAGTTCAGACTGGCGATCTGGTCGATGCCAACGATCACCTGGTCCACGGAGCAGGCATAGCTCTGGTCCATCTGGCCCATCTGCGCGGGCTGAACCTTGCTGAACTGGGGCTTGCGCTGCACGTTGTCCCGCAGCAGGTCCTCCTTAGAGAAGGTGTAGAACTTGGCCGAGGACAGCTGCACCGGGCAGATAGGAAAGATGGACTTCGCCACATAGCGGCTGGCGTCCTGGAAATAGGCCATGCTCAGGTTGGTCAGGTAGATGTTGGGCTTGAAAGTGCCCTTTGCGATCTCAAACTGGATGCTCTCGGGTGTCATTCCATTCATTAGGTTGTTCCTCCTTTGTCTATCAGCCCGCAGTCTTGGGGTATTTCACCATCTGGGCCTTGATATAGGCACCGGCGGCACCGGCGGCCTCCAGTGCCACGGCGATGATATACTGGCTGCCCGTGGTGGCTTTCACCAGGGCCCCGTTGGTGTCGCAGGTCAGCTCGTCGCCCTTGCTCACCGCGTCCCCAGTCCGCACCAGGCCCATCTCCTTCACCTGGATGTCCACGTCGGCCCCCTGGGCGGTGGCCTCGTCGTTGGTCATGATGCCGATGCCAATGGCAGCCTCGCCCGCTGTGGAGCACAGCACCACGTTGCCGGCGGTGTCATACTTCACGGCCTTGCCCCGCACGTCGTCCAGGGCGGCTCCGGCCTTCTCGGTGATCACGGCGCTGTCATTGATGGAAGTAGCAAGATAAGTCATGTCGTCGCGCTCCTTTCCGTTATGCCTGATAGGCCCGCTCATACTCAGCGACAAGCTCGGGGTGATTCTCCCATGCCTTGGCCACAGCCTGGACCCGGTCCAGGGAGGTGTCGGACTTCTGAATGTCGTCCGCAGCGGCCTCCACCTTTGCCAGCACGTCGTCGCCCACACCGGCGGCGCTCTTGCCGATCTCTGCGAACACGCCGGACTTGTTCACCAGGTCCAGGCTCTTGTCCAGCACAGAGAGATAGGCGTCATAGTTCTCCTGGCCGGTCTGCTTCATGCCATAAAGGCTCTTGGCCAGCTCCTCCACGTTCTCACCCAGGGGGGCGTACTTCGTGGCAGTCTCGGTATATTCCTTCATCTGAATGGACTTCTCCAGGGTCTCCAGCCGCTTCAGCGCGGCGCTCATCTCGGGGGAGGTGTCCTTCTTGCCGACATTGTCCTCGGGGGCCTTCTCCTCGGGGCCGTCGCCTTCGGGATTCTCCTGGGGCTTCTTCTTGGGGGGAGTGGAGAGCTCACCGTCCGTCAGTCCGGCCTCCTCGGGGTCGGCCTCGGGGTCTACCTTGGCCTTGGCGATCAGCGCCTCATACTGGGCCAGCTCTTCCGGGGTGAAAACGCTCTTGTCGATCTTCATCTGGTCTCTTCCTTTCCACAAAATTTTGGCCTGATGGCCTCGGCCAACAAAGGCTTTGCAATAAATTCTTGCTTGGTTCCACTATACTACATGCCCCGCTTTTCTTAGGTTGCACCCGCATTTGCGCAAAAAAAGAGAGCGGCGAATGCCGCTCTCTGAGGTTATGTTCGTTATATCAATGGTCCGCTAGTTTGTTTTTTAGATTGTCCAGGCGTTTCTTCAGTTCAGAAGAAGGCAATCTGATCTCGCCGCCATTATGCTTCAACAACTCCGAAAGGCAGTATTCATACTCATCTTGCAGTATGTACTTTCCTTCATATAGCTTGTCCAGCACCCCAATCGTCCCCAGAACCGAAACGCCCTCTTTCCCAGCAGCTTTTCGCAATGCCATATCACCAGTCAGAAGAATTATTTTCCGTTCTTTGGCGATTGCAAGTGCAATACGATCCTGAACGGACAGTCTGGGATAGATGTTGCCCCAAGATTCCGCCAGTATAAATTCTTCGATTGTGATATCGACACTGACTAGCCCGGCGGCGGTCAATTCATGCTGAAAGCCAGCAGGGGTCAGCAGTTCCGAAGCGATGGACTCCCTATACATGATGTAAGTGTACGGGAGCCGAAACGGTAGACTCAACCGGGAGATAACCCTAAAATCGATCCACACATTCGTATCACTACTGATAAACTCCATCCGTTAACCCTCATCAAAACAGCAGTGTGAGACAACCTCGTTGTAGGGCATCTTCAAAAGTTCAGCTCCGCGCTGGATGCTGATCTCGCCCTCACTGACCGCTCTAAAAACAAGTTGTTCAAACAGGTTCGGCTTTTCCGGCGCAATTCTACTAGGTTCATTGGTGCGCCAGCCAAAGCGGCTTGCAGACATATAAAAACGCTGCGCAGCATCTTTGGAGATGATGTTGGCGATATGCGCCCTCTTAACCAGAAGAAACATAGAGATCCCATACTCCCGGCAAACAAGGGTCATATCATTGGTAACTCTATTTCTCCGTATACCGAGCTCACGAATTGCATCTGCTTTCGGGAAAAGAAATGCACCGGCAATAGCGGTGGCGGTATCCTCGGCGTCCTTCTCGGCCATGTCATCTGGCCAGTCAAAGACCAAATGGGCCAATTCGTGGGCAATCGTCGATCTATTCCGTTCTGGGCTCATGTTACCGTTCACAATAATATACGGACGGTCATTTACAAAGCCGTTCATTCCAGAAAACTTATTGCTCTCAATATCACAGACATAAATTAGAATTCCCTTATTTTCCAGGATGGTGATAAGGTCGTTGACTGGTCCCTCTTCAGCGATGCCAAGGTGCCGACGCATAGCCCGTGCATCTGCTTCCACATCGCCGGTCATGGCAAGGACATGACAATCTGGCGCTTCGGGCAATACCTCGCCGCCAAGCAGCTCCACAATAGTATAGAATCGGCTGAAATATTCTTCAACCGATTCTCTCACATAATCCTGCTTTGCTACAGGTAGGGTCGAGGTTTTACGAAATTCACCGTGGGTAAAAACCAGCTTGTCATTTCTCACAGCAAGGAAGTCAGAAACATGGACATTCAGAGCCGCAGCCAGCTTTTTCAAAGTATCCATACTGGGTTTGCGGGTCCCGTTTTCATAGTTGGTGATTGCCATGGAGGTCAAAGCGCTCTTCTTGGCTAACTCCTTCTTGGTCATGGAGTTCTTAAGGCGGTAGTACCGCAGATTCTTGCTGAACATAGTCCACACCTCCCTCTGTTTATATTATAACTCAATGTTTAAAAAAGTAAACAGGGTTGAAGGTCGATAGAAAATATTTTTTTGCTTCAATCGCATTCAGGAACCGCCCCAATGGGGCTCATGTATCAGTAATCCGCCTCGGGGTCATAGTTCGGGTCCTTAGCCAGGTCATAGGCTTTCCCCGTCTTGATACATTCTTTCATGATTTCGATTCCGGCTTCCGTGTTGTAAATGAAACCGTCAAACGTCTGCCCGAACTGCTTTTTATACTGTTCGGCCATATCCAGATATTCGGGCGTATAATCAATTTCAGCCATTTTTGTCCCTCTTGTCTCGGCAATCCGCATTCGCTGTATCAATAATCCGCATCGGGATCAAAGTCGGGGTCACTGGTCGGATCGTAGGGTTTGCCCGTTTTCAGGCAAGTTTTGATGATTTTGATTCCATCCTCGGCTCGATAGGCATAACCGGGGAAGTCCACATCGAACTTCTGGAAATATTCTTCCTGGGCCTTCTCGTATTCTGAGTTATAAGGTTGGTGCATTTCTTATCCTCCTAATCGGTCTGAATAGTTGCCCCATGGGCGCACATTTCTATAAAGAGTTTATAACTCTCCGGGAAAATCTCCTTAATTTGCCCAAGACTCTTATGGTTGGTAGTGGAGGCACTAAACATTTCAGCAAATGCTTCCACAGCAACAGAGTGTGCCCCGATAGAACGGCCATAATAATCTTTTGTTCCAGTCCAATAGTTTTTGGAATGGCCGGCAGACCCAACGAACTTTCCCTTTGTCGCACCTCCGAGAATATCGGAAACGTCGCCCGTGACCTTGTATCCACCATTTCGGAACATTTCCCAGCTTACAGCTTTCCGGGTGTCGGCAATGGTCATTTTTGTTCCCCTTGCAGCAGAGTATTCAGCCTGTTTTCGCTTAAAATAAGCGTTAGATTCAGAAATTAGACTTTTTTCAAAAGCGCCGTCCTTATAGACCATGCTGATGCGGGACCCAACCTCATATGTGCCGATTGCCCGGGCAATAGCCCGGTCAATATTATGCCCACTTTCATGCAGGGTCGTTTCATAAGGAATATCCTTATGAGCGCTGTCTTCGGCTATATTCACGTGGATGTAGCCACGGGAGTCACAATGTGCCGTTCCATTATGAGTGGCCGTTGCAACACTGATTTTGTCTCCATATTTGTCCCAAACATTCTGAACTTCCTTCGGCGCGTTTTCATGAATCAGCTTTTCAATAGCTCTCGCGTGTTTCTCACCCAGCCCGGCCACAAGTCCTTTTTTCTGCGTTCCGTCGGCTGCCGCCGCCGCCGTCCTGGCCTTTTCCCGGGCGATGGCGTTGTCATACATCTTTCCTTGTCCGGGTTTATAAGTGAAGGACGCCGCACCGTTCGCGGAGGAAAACCGTCCGTCCGGGCCGTGGTATGGGTTGAATTTTGTGATCTCTTGGATCACGTCATACCGGGACTTCTGCACCTCTTGGATATGATCGTATCGGCTCATAGTACACCTCACATTCGGTCTCTATGCGCCGATCATAGCACAGTCTGGTCAATATCCGGGTTGCGCCCCGGTCACACCTCTTCGATCACGTCATACCCGGTGGGAACAGTCTGGGTTTCCATCCCGCACAGCCGGGGGATCAGGGCATTCATGGCATCCGTGAACTGCCGGACGCTCTCCTGCATCTGCGCCGCCCGCTGCTGGTTGCCCAGGTCCTGGTCCTCCTGGATGCTCCGCAGGGAGCAGCCCAGCGTGTCGATATAGCGCCAAAGCCGGTCCTGATTCTCACGGTTGTCGTTCACCTGGTCAAAGGTCACAAAGCCCTTCTCCACGCTTTCCTCGGGTGCCTCTTCGGCGGGGTTGTCCTTCAGCCAGTTCAAAAATCGCTTGAAAATACCCTCTTCCCGGGCCGTGGGCGGGTCCTGGTCTGCGCTCTTATAAAGGCAGATGTCCGCCTCCTGGTTGGCTCCAGCCCGCACCAGGTCCACGCTGGTCAGCCGCAGATTTTTCAGTTTCGTTGCCATTCTCAGTCGCCTCCATAGTCGTTACCAATCCAGCTCTTCCAGCTCCCACAAGGGGCGGACACCGTCGTACTTCTCGTATGCGTCTGCCGCAGCCACCAGATAATCAAAAAAGGCCGCCGCTCCCGGCTCCAGCTTTTTGCGATATTCCATGTCGTTTCGATTGACTGCCTTGGTGACTCGGTTGCGTTCAAGAGCAGTGCTGCGTGCCTCCCAGGCCACATATACTGGATTCTGGTCCAACTGATTTACAAGAGCCTCTTCCTCTTGACAAGCTCGGTCTAACCCTGTCATAAAAATCACTCCTTCACAAAAAAGTCATTCGGCATGATCCATGGCTTTCATAATCGCTTTCGCCTCTTCCTCGGAGATGTCGTCGTAGTCATCATTCCAGCCAAACTCGTAGAAAACATCATCATCACGCACCCAATCGCCGTTTTGATAGCGATAGGTCCTATACCAGGAGCGGGTCTTTTCGACCTTGAACACCCCATAAATCTCACCGCTGATGTTGGTGGCTTTCCAGAATCCTTCCATAGTGACAGACCTCCTCTTACACTGTATCAGATTCAGCCCGTTCAAACCCCGGCCAGGTCCCGTATTTCTTCATATCTTCCTCTGCGGAGGCCCAAAGACGCTCATAATAGACTTCTTCGCACTCGTCCATAAGGCCAGCTTTGCCTTTTGGAATCTTATTTTCAACGGCGTACTGTACCGCGTTGATTCTGCGGGCTGGTTTTTCGCAAAATGCGGCGAACCACTCTTTCTCATTCATAGCCAAAGTTACCGCCTCCTTATTGCAACTTGATTGTACACTATCAAGTGAAGAATTGTCGATATCAATTTGCAGGAGTTACCTGACCGTCGGGAAGCGTTTTGAACCCACTTGCACCTTTTGTTCCTTTGTTCAAGTAATTCTTAAAGGCTTCTTCCTGACCAGGAACAACCTTCAATCCCTTTCCGCCGCCACCGGAGGCAATCATTTTTTGCTGTCCCTTAGCGCCATTGTTGTCCCATACTTCAATATAGTCAAAGTCCTTTGCACAAGCCACGGAGATATCACTGACTTTTGCATGAGTTGCACGGACAATATTTTCATCCGGTTTCCGTGCAATTTCCCCGTTTGCTTTGGCATCTTCATAGCGTTTCTTATTTCGACGCACAGCCTCCTCTGTATCAATGGAGACATATTTAGCCTCCACACGATATCCATGTTTCCTTGCATCAGCGATCTTCTTCTGAACACTCTTTACGCTTCCGTCCCCGGTCCCGTCATAGATGGTGTTATAGTTCTCACTGTAAACCACCGTCGCAAACTGCTTAGCCAACATAGAACTCTCTTCATGATAGAATCCAGCCGCTTTGTCGGTCTTCGCCGCCATTTCGGCGTATCCGGGCAGCTTCTCTTTAAATGCGTCGGGATCAATGGTCACGGCGTGCGGGTCTTTGCTGGTATCCGAACTCATGACCGAGCTCTTGCCGGAAGCGGGGCCGCCGCCCAGCATTGTCATGGTGGCCTGGCCCTCTACGGGCACTTTACCCTCCAGCATTTCATCAATGATCTTTCGGTGCAGCGCTTCGCGCTCCGGGCTCAGGGTTCCGTCCTTGTCCAGATGCTTCTCCAGGGAGTTGTGCTCGCCAGCTGCGATATCCGCCGCAGCGTCGCTGGTGTCCGCTTTTCCATATTCCCGTGGTTTCCCGTTGGGGCCCAGCGTCACCGCAGTGGCTCCGCCGTTGGCAGAAGAAAACCGCCCGTCCCGCCCGTGATATGGGTTGAACTTCTGCACCTCCACAATATGGTCATATCGGTCCGGCCCGGCCATATGTACCGGATCGCCCCGCTCCAGCAGGACCTCCCGAAAAGACTTTGCCACCGCCCGGGGTGGCAGTTCTCCGCCGCCCTGGGACTTTTCCACCGGCTCTCGGTTGGCCTTGCCCTCGATGGAGAACATCTGATAGGTGCCGTTCCTCACCCGCTGCCACGCGTCGTCGTCGTCAATGTGGAAGCCGATCCACCAGCCCACCGGGACAATGCCCTCCGGGATGCCCATGGCCCGCTGCTTCTCTCGGGTCAAAACACAGCTCTCCACCAGCTTGCCCCGCTTCCGCATAGACGGGATGTGCTCCTCTCCAGTGTCGCGGAAGTTCAGCACATAGTCATAGGCGGCCTCTTCCAGGTCCTCTGGGTCGTACATGTCGCTCTGCCGGTCCTCCAGCGCCTCGCCGTCCACCGTCAGCGCCACTGATGCCCACCCGAATACCAGCCGCTTGTCATCTTCCGATTTCAGAATAGAAAAAGTCTCCCCGTCCACCGGACAGACCCCCTTTGCATGTCTTTTTCTCAATATAACACACAAAGAGGGCCTTTCCGGTTGCACAGTAGGGAAGGGGGCTTTACGCGGCACCCGAGCCAGCGTTTTAGGCCGTTTTGGCCTTTTGCCGCCGCGCCAGATAGCGCATCATCTGGTCAGCCTGTTCCGGCGGCCAGCCGATTTCCAAAAGGTGCTATTCCACCTCTTCCAGGGTGTTGTAGCGCTCCGCACAGCGGTCCGCCACGATCTTAGCGTGGTCCCATTCCCATCCGGTCATTTTATTCATGTGCTTCACATCTTTCTGCCCTCGTAACCTCCGGGGCGGGCTGGTGGTTGTCAAGCAGTCAGGCTCGGGGCCATGGAGTACCGGCCCAGGGGGAAAACGGTCTCAGCGCCGCGACACTCAGATACCGCCTTGTTGATGCGGCATTTGGTGGTCTTTTTCCCGTCCGACAGCGTGACTGTCTGTGCGGTCCTACCGGTGACAAAATAGGTCCAGATGCAGTTATAGTCACAAGAGCTGCGCATGGAATAGATGGTGTCGATTTCAAACTTCTTCATTATTTCCGTCCTCCTTGACATCCTACCGCCTTTGTGATATGGTGGGGGCAGCTTGAGTGGCAGGCCTCGCGCCGCCCCGGGTTTCTTTTAGGCTCCCTACGCTTTGGTCAGTGGTGGGGGCCTATTTTTTTGCCTTAATTGAGCCTTTCTATCAGTTCCCGGATGATTTTCACCGCATCGTCTTTGGTCTCGGCCTTCGCCTCAACCAACTGGGCCAGGGTTTCGAGGTACGCAATAAATTCGCTGTGGGACATGTTGTCTTCGTCCATTTCTTACGCCTCCTGCCAGGTTTATTTGTCATTCGGGTTTCCCCTCCTGACATTTTCTATTATACACTTATCGGTGTCTTATGTAAATAGTTTATTGCAACTTTTTAATTTATTTTGTGAATTGTATATTTACAACAGACATCTTACCGTGTTATCATATGCGTAAAGGAGTTGATAGCAATGGATCTCACGATAGGCGAAAAGGTCAAAGTCCTTATGAAGCGCCGGGGCATGACCCTGGCAGAACTTGCGGAAGCAACGGGCCAAACCAGACAAAACCTGTCCAACAAAATGAGCCGGGACAATTTCACAGAGCGCGACGCAGCTATTATGGCGGCGGCACTGGGCTGCACATTTACGTCGCTGTTCACCATGGAGGACACGGGGGAGGCCCTGTAAAATCACAATAATCACGCAAAGAGCGGCGACCCACCAACGGGCCGCCGCTTTTTTGCCTTTTGCGCATCATTCCAATGTTTCTATGACGGGCGGCGTGACTTCCCGATACTCCACCGCGCAGCGGCAGGAAGGATGCGCAGGGGGGACCCGCTGAATGGTCCCCATCCGCCCGGCCAGCTTAGTGGGGAAGTTGAAATCCTCGTCCATGGCGATCTCTTTACCCTCCAAAGCGCCGCAGATGGGGCAGGTCCGCTCGTCCATTGCTGTGGACCACACCTTCACCACCTCACCCATGTATCCGGCCTCCTGGGCCTGCTTTGTGCCCTGATAGCTCCCCTGGTTATAGGCGAAAGCAAGCTCCGTCCTGGCAATCAGATAGCCCCGGTATCGGTGCTGTCTGGCACCATATCGGGCGGCCAGGTCCAGTGCCTTTTTCTCCTTCATGCCGCTTTCCAGCAGGCCGGTGAAATAGTTCAGGTTGGCGACGCTCTGTTGGTGATACAGCCCCACCATGGGGCGGATGGCCCTGGCCAGCGTGTCCACGTTGATGTCCGCCAGCACTGCCGCCCGCCGGACAACAGCCCGCAGCCCGTCGATCTGCGCGGCAGTGCTGCTGGTCACAAAGGCCGCGCCCCGTTCCTCCACCCAGCTGCGCACGCCGTCTGCATAGGGGTCAAAAGAAAATGCCGGGTATCGCTGCGCGATGTCTGCTGCCGCCGCTGAAATGGCCCCGGACCAGGCCGGGTCCATGTGTTCCGTCACAAAGCGCACATAGTCCTGCTGCCATTCCTCTAGTAGGTCAGCGCTGATTTCTCCGGCCAGAATGGCCTCCCGCAGTTCTTTATAGGTGATGGCCTTTCCCTGTTCAGCGTGGAGCGTGGTCAGCCAATAGACCAGCTCCGGTTCCGCTGCGTCCAGAAAGGACCGCAGCTTCCGCAATACGGCTCCGTCTGCGGATTTTTTGATATCAGCGGTTCTATGTTTTGGTTGAATTCGTGCCCACATGTCGGTCCTCCCTGGGGTCATTTCCGGCCCAGGCTCTTTTTTGCCGCCTCCGCCGCCTGTTCGTCTGCGGCGTCCTGCGTGGTTCTCTCCGCGTCCTTCAGGTAAAATTCAATCTTCTCATCGTTCAGGCCGACCCCCTCCAGCAGACTTGCGGCAACGTCCCGAGACATCTTTCCGCTTTGATACTTCTCCAAAATCGCAGTTATCTTATAGACAGATTTGCTGTCAAGGTCGCCGCGCTGCCCCCGAGGGCCGTCTTCTCCAGGCTGCTTCTCCGCCGGCGTGTCCGTCTCTACCTTGTCGGGCAGGTGGCCGATCCGGCGAATTTCTTTTTCGATGGCATCGTCAGGGATAATAACACCAGCCCCCACCATCTCCTTCACGAAGGAGGCGAACTGCTGAAGGTTGGGTTCGTCAATGTCACCATGCACCATCTTGGGATAATCCGTGATCCCCTTGAAGTGCTCCCCGTTCAGGTCGATCAGCTTGGGAATGCCCTGGTTGTTGAATACCTCACAGATCACGTCCAGATAGGTGCCGATGGCCATGGCGAAAATCTGCGTCTTGCTGTCCGCCAGGGCAAAGCTGCCCACCGCCTGCTGCCCCAGCATTACAAAGTCGGCCAGGACGCTGGTGGCAATGCGCTTGTCATAGCGGTCAATGATGGCATTGGTGTCAAACTGCCGGCGGCTGCCGGAAGAGATCAGCTCCAGCTTCCAGCCGTTTTCACCGCCGGGCAGAACCAGGCCCTCCCGGGCATCCCGCCGAATGCTGGATACGATGCGCTCCGCCCTTGCGAGTGTCTGCTGCATCTCCGGGGTATCATCCCAAACATCCATATCGGCGGGGGCGTAGAGCACCGGGAACCCGGCCAGGTCCCGCTCCATGCCGTATCCTTCAATCTCCTCCAGGCGCTTCTTGAAGTAGTAGGCCCGGTAGGCGGTGCGGAGGATACTTCGGCCCTCCGGGTTGTCCTTGCGGCTCCTGGTGCGGAAGTGCAGCGCCTTTTCAATGGGGATGGTCAGGTGCTTAAAGTCGGGTGGTGGGGCCTGGGTCATGCCCAGCAACTCGTCCGTCCCGTCTTTATACTCCCAGCCAAATAGTGTATCCTGGCTGCGGATGGGCAGCTTGCGCCAGCCGATTAGTCCGTCGCTGTACTTGCTGTTGGTCACGGGGGAACTGGACTTGCCGCAGCGGCGCTTGTATACGATCTCATGATAGCTCCAGCCGTAGGTCATAAAGGACAGAATTTCAGACAGTGTGTCTGCCCAGGTCCGCTCCATGTCGTTCATACAGCTTTCCACAAACTCCGCCGCCTCGCGGTCCTTTTCGCCGCTCCCGGCAGGCTCCACGTGGAATTCACACTGTCGCATCAGCATTTCAATGGCGAACAAGATCGCGCCCACCGTAGCGTCGTTATCCGCCATTTCTGTGTATGCCTGGACGCCCCGCGTTCCCCGCAGTTCCGGCAGGAACTCTTCAAAGAAAATGCTGCCGGACCCGTAACTTCCATATCGGTATTGACCTAACCGGCCAATTTCTCGCGCCATGTTGTCGTCACTCTCCCTATGTTATCTGAACCAATAACTTGCCTTCAGCGTCGTGCCCGTCCCGTTCTCTGCTGGCGGCACACTGCCGGCATTCATCATTTCCAGTTCGTTAAATGCGTTGGAGCCGGAATCCACCAGGTCCTTGAACTTCGATTCCGGGAAGCTCTCATACTGGCCCAGCAGAGTCTCCGTCCAGGCCCCGGCTACCACCTTCACGTTTCCGGCCTGCCACTGGGCCGCAAAGGGTTCCGCCCGGGCCTCCTTGTTGCCGGATTCTTTCACTACGGAGACGGAGAACCCGGCCAGCATTTTCACGTAGCTCTGCGCCTGTTCCTTCCCTGCCTGGCCCGGGTCCTGAGACATCCGAATCCTGACCCGCTTATATTGGGCCTTGTCTGCCGCCGCGCACTGCTTCACCATGGCACGGACCTTATCTGCCCGCAGGCGGTTGTTCGTGGCGTCCGCAATTACATAGGAGCCGTCCCGGCGCTTGCCCAGCAGCACAGAGGCGGTATAGGCCGGGTCGCCGCCTTCATCGGTGTCGGTGGCCGCCAGGTCCCAGCCCCGTACCCACCGCACCACGTCGCTTGGCACATCCTCCAGCAGTTCCCCGATGGCGGGGCGAGGGAAAAAGAGGCCCTTTGCGGCCTTGATCTTCCAGTTGCCATATAGAAGTCGCTCCCGCTCCACGATGGACAGAGCCTTCAGGTTTGCCATATATCCGGGGTCTGCCTTTAAAAGCGCCTGGTTGTCCTGGATGGTGGAGAGGATAAAGGTCACGCTTTTCACCTCATGGGCCTCTAGCTTCATGTCCGGGTCTGCATCCCGTGCGTGGTCAATGACCTCATCCACGGTGTCACCCCAGAAAATCTGCTCGTTGACCCGGCCCATATATCGGATTTTTCCGCTCCGTTCCGGGATGGCATAGCCCGTGTCCTGGTCAATCCACCAGGACAAAAAGGATGCCACCCAGGAATCGGCATCCGGGTTACAGCTGGCCCGTACATAGGGTCGCACCCCGCACATACTGCGGTTTCGGGATAACATATAGAAAAACTCGAACTCCGTGAAGTGGGTCAGCTCGTCGAACTCGATCAAAGCAATTTGTGTGCCCTGCCAGTCGTAGACATCCGCGTCCCGGGCGATCTGTCGAAAGGATATCTTCGCTCCGCTGGGGAACTTCCAATATGGCTTTGGGCTCTTGATGGGTCTGGCGCGAGGGAATAGGGTATAGAGTTTCATGCTCTCGTCCCACAGACCGCCTTGCTCTGTGATCTGTGTCATGCTGGCCCGGAACAGCACTGCGCCAAAGTCTGGGTTGTCCACGTGGCGTAGCGGTTCATAGAGCAATGCCCAGGACTTCCCACCGCCGGCTGCTCCGCCATATATCACAATGTCCGCCGGACTGGAGAGCTAAAGAAATTCTTCCTGCTTGGGCTGAGGTCGAATCTCCATGGCATCACCCCCTTGATTTGTTGTTTTGGCGCAGATGGCAGGAATTGGACCTGCGACATACCTCCTGGCGCGGTGCTCTACCGACTGAGCTACATCTGCATGGTGGGCGGACGCGGTTGGTTCACGTCCGCCCAAATTGTGGGGGAGAAGGGGCGGGGAATATCCCCGCTGGAGCTGGTAGCCGGAATCGAACCGGCGGCCTACGGGTTACAAAGCCATCGCTCTGCCATCTGAGCTACACCAGCGTATGAAAGCCCCGCCGCGCCGCCCTGTGGTGCAAGGGTGGGCAGGGCTATAGTTATTCCTGTTTATCGCGCCCGTTCGCCGGAATGTAGAACGAGACTGGATTCGGGGCCTGGCCGCCGTCCCGTTCCTCGACGACTTCGCCCACGTCGCCCCGGCTCAAACGCTCCAGCTTACTGGCTACGTCCATCAGACGGGCCATATCTGCGTTAGTCATGGCATCTGGGTTGACCTTATCCAAAGCAGCAGAAACTTTGTCCAGGGCCTTTTGCGCGATTTTTGCATGGCGCACACGCATTTTCTTGATTTCATCCATCTGCGCCTTCCGGGCGACCCGGTCCTGTTCATCGTCCCAGGCAGTGGCCCGCTTCACCCAGTCATAAGCTGCGCTCCAGCCCTCCATAAGCCCCTGGGATTTCCCCAGGACCTCCCCAGCTTTTGCCATGCTGCGATCAGGCCCCAGGTCTCGGTATGCACAGAAAGCGGCGTATGCTTTCATGGATTCCTGCGGCAGCCGCTCCCACAGCTCCGCATTGTTAGCCATGGATATCCCTCCTTCCTCTTATTATACAATGCTCTCTTCAGATTCCAGGTTGCACTCTGCCGCATCGTACACGATAAACGCCCCAGCTGTTGTCTGAATCAGGTGATATCTGCTCAATTCCACCTGATGCGTGATTGTAGATGGCAGCTCCATGGTATCGCGCCACCGCTGGATGATTTGCCTAGAGACTCCCAGGGCACCCCCAATTTCAGCGTCGCTTAATCCAGCCTGCCACAGAGCAAACGCCTGTTCATCTGTGTATCTGCGTTTGCGGCGGCGCACCGGTTTCCGGTCAGGCGGCAGCGGCCTATCTATCTCATTCCGACGGAAAAGGGACACATATTCGCCGTAGGACAATCCCCGGGCTTTTGCCTCCCTATTTACCTCATCCAATGTCACGCTGTCCACCTCCGGGTCCTATGTTTTCCTTATTTCAAGTTGTCAAGGTGTTGCCTGTCTGTCAGTCGGCCACCCCCTGAAAGCACTCCCTCACCGTTCCGCCTCAGGTCTCAAACTCCACCAGGTGATAGCGCCCCCTGGGGTGGATGTACGTCACCTTGCCCGTCATGGGCCGGTGCTCCTGCTTGCCGCTCTCTGCCATTTGCGTCAGGCCCGTGGGCACCCGCCGCACCTTCTGTCCGATCTTCATGTTCCTTCCTCAAGTTCGCTCAGCAGTTCCGTCAGCCCCCGAAAGCTCCTGGGGTCCTTGCCGGTCTCCTGCATGATCTTGTTCAGGTGATACCGCACCGTGTTGGGGTGCATATGCAGCGTCCGGGCCACCGGGCTCACCCGCATGTTGCCCTGGGCCCACCGCCGCAGGATCTCCCGGTCAAACTCCGTCAGCCCCGCACCCTTCCTTCCTGCCATCAGCATCACGCTCCTTCCTGATCTGCTCCTTCACCCGGCGCAGCAGCTCCGCAATGTTCTGGGCCCCAATGTCCTCCCGTGATACATACCCAATTCGGCCACGCAGCCGTCCCATACCTCCGCCAATATCAATGACTGCGGTTCGTGGGGCAATAGTCCACAGCACACTCTCATCCACAGCCGGGGCGCTGTTGACAATGAGCTCTGCCCGGGCTGCCCGATAACGCATATCCAAGGCGGTACTGCTACACTGGTTTACCATGTACCCCAGTTCCATCATGGCATCGGCCAGGCCCTGGACAGCGTGGCCCCGTCCGATGATGCACACAGTCCACCCAGGCACGCTATTCGTGTGCATCAGCGCCTCCGCCGCACAGCAGGACAATCCCGGGTGCTTGATGTTGTCCACGTCCTCCTCGTGGGACAAATCCCACAGCGGCCACCCGGCATCCGTATCGGCCACATAGGCCACGCAGCCGGGGGTGGGCCCGGCCACCCAAGCCGTCTTAATGCCGTTCTCCGCCGCCCGGCGGGCCACCAGGTTAAGGTATCTGCTATCCTCCGGGCCGTACAGGCCCAACGTGTCGTTTTTCATTCAGCACTCTCCTTTTCTTTTTTGTGGGCGCTTATAGTGGGGCTGCAAACTGTCCCAGCATCATCTGCTCCGTCATGCTTTTGCCACCTGGTATCAAGGTTCCCACAGACTTGTTTGGGCAGTATAGTCCGCAAAACGATCCTCTGCGGCCTTGTAATATGTGGGGTCAATTTCTACCCCCACAAAGTCCAGCCCAGCCTTATACGCCGCAATTCGGCTGCTGCCGCTCCCTAAATGGGTATCCAGCACACGCATACCCGGCGACGCATAACGCTGGAACAGCCAATCATACAGGGCTACCGGCTTTTGCGTCGGGTGGATTCTTTTCTCGTTCTTGCGCTTATCCCCTTGCTGGATATGGCCTTCAGCGATGCTCTTACCCTGCATCATGCCGTTCCACATATATCGAAAAAGGCGCACGCTGCTGATCAAATCTGTTGCGGCCAGCTCACAATCGGAGAAACTGCTTTTTCCGTTGCATTTATCCCATACAATCCTTCCGGGTGCAAAATCCCACCGAAAGTAATTGCAGCCCCACACAATGTAGTGCTTGGCAACCCGGCGTAGCTCGTCAAAGTACGCCCGTCCCGGCACTTCCCATGCAGGCGATACCGGGTAGTCACGATGCACGCCGATTTTGCTGATCTTGCTGCCGTAATAGCCTCGGCATTCCGGCCCGGAAAAATAGGGCGGGTCAACCACTGCGAGATCAAAATATCCTGTCGGATAGCGTCCAATGACCTCCATGCAGTCCTCGTTGTACACTTCACTGCGCATTTTGTGTCTCCAGGGCGATCATCCGCTTTGTCACAACGTCACGCTCGGCCTGGGCATAATGCAGCTGGTCCGCAAGCTCTTCATCGTTCATGGACCGGATGCGTTCGGCGTTGGTCACGTCAATCCTCCTCAAACTCGCTCATCACCGTCTGCGATGTCATCACCCCGTCCTCCATCCACCAGTGGTAGACATCGACACCGGTCTGCCAATCGCAGGACAACCCACGTTCACGCCGCCGCTCCAGCATCCGCTCGAATGCTCGGATATATGCAGCTTTGATTTTGGGGTAGCGGGCAAATTCCATTTTCCGCATCGCCGTACCAGCCATCGGACATCCGACGCAGCCAACACGGCGGAAGCCCTCGCAATACAGCGGATTCATTTCAATTTTTTCGGCGGAGGCGTAGGCCCATATATCGGTATCTGACCAGTCGATGATCGGATTGACCACCCGCTTGCCCTTGAGGTGACACGACTCAAATAAGCTCCTATCCTCGTCGTTGTCGTTGGATAAGATCAGCTTTTTGGCGGGGTCGTGATGCAGGACCTCCAGTACTCCACGTCGTTTCCGGGCGCTTGACTCCGCCCATCGCACGCCCGTGGAAATAAACCGCCCTTTGCCGCCGCTCTCCTTGAGCTCGGTGCAACAATAGCGCATCAGCCTGGTGGGCGGAATCAGCTTCCGGGGGATCAGAGTCCACATGGTGACCCTGGTGCCGTCCGGCGCATCGTGCTTGTCCACGGTGCACTTAACTCCACGCTCCTCTAGCCGGCGAAAGGTGTCGTAGACGTGCCGCACGGTCTCCGGGGCATCCGCCGTAGTCAGAGAGTGCAGCACCTCATACGGGATACCGCTGGCCGCCGCCAGATGCAGGAGCACGTCGCTGTCCTTACCGCCAGAATAGGTGATGACAAGCGGCTGCTTGTACAGCTTGATCGACATGTCGGATGCACATCGCAGCCGCTCAATGGCCTTGCGCTCTAAGTCCGTCATCTCCCCGTGCTCCCATATCCGTCATCCCCCCGAGGGCCGCCGGTGATCCCCTCCACCTGGACCACGTCTGGGTACGCCACCGGCAGCACCACAAGCTGGGTGATCTTGTCGCCCCGGCGGAATTGTACCGCCCGTGGGCCGTGGTTATAGAGCTTGACCAGGATCGTGCCCGTGTAGCCCTCGTCGATCACGCCCTCGCTCACGATCCCGTGCTTGACGTTAAGCCCGCTCTTGCTCTTGAGCATTCCCACGGTCCCGGTGGGCAGCTGGATATGCACCCCCGTATCGACCACGGCCCCCACGCCCGGCATCACGATCACGTCGTGGGGTGTCCTCAAGTCCACCCCCGCATCGGTGGGGTGCGCCCGCTCCGGCAGATAGGCCAGCGGGTCCAGTTTTACCTTCAGTTCCATGTTTACCTCCGTTTTTCACCCCCGGGGGCGTTTTCCTGCCCCCGGGGGTCAGCCTTACTGCATCACAACGACGTTCCCGGCATCGACCAGGTCTTTTAAGTGCTCCTCAAAGTATTTGGCGATGTTGCTCTTTGCCTCCAGTTTCCAAATGCCGCCGTCAGCCTCGAAAAAGCCCACGCCCTGGTCCTTGTCCACCCGCAGCAGGAACTCGCTCTCCGGCTGGGGCACCTCCAGGAAGGTGCGGAAGGGGATCAGTTTGACCCTGGGTTTTACGGCCACCATAGCCTTCAGGTCCACGCCCTGGCGAGCCTCCACCTGCTGGGTCACTCCGTTGTCCTTGCTGGTCACAGTGCTGTTCTCGCTCATGTGAGATAACAAATCCAGCAGATACTCGGTCCCAGCGTTTGGGACGAACAGGCTGCGCAGCTCGATCAGTGCCTCCTCCTGGCTCCGCCAGCCGGTGCGGATACCGGGAGCATCGGCCGTGGCGCTGTACAGCGCATTCCGAGAAAGGTCAGGGAGATAAGTAGTCATCACTTCCACATACTTATAGGAGCTCACCTGCGCCATAATGGTGGCACCGATTTTCTCATGCTCCGTGCGGATCAGCTTGCAGATGCTGTCCAGGCCGGACATGTTGATGGACCTGGGGCGGTCCACATGGGGCGGAATGCGGGTCATGTCCCCGTCGGTGTAGTGCTCACCGTCGATGTCAAAAATTTGGGTCTGCTTCAAAGCCACGATTTTGTCGATCATTTTAGCCAGCATAATATTTTTCCTCCTTTAGTTACCAGTTACGCTTTCATCAGTTTCAGGATTTTTGGCTCGTCTTGGGTCTCGCCGTCCGTGGCCATCTGACCAGGGACCTGGGGCACGGCCTCCACCACGACCATCTCGCCGTTATCATCGGCGCTGACAAACAGGGTGGTGCTGGCGGGATGGGTGGGAGCCAGCGCAGACTTTGCGGTCACGGCCACGCTGATCTGAGAGCGCTCCTCATCCGGCACCATCTCCAGCGTGAGGGTGATTTTGCGCTTGGCCGTTGCCTTGGTGTTAGGGTCCAGGATGTTGTCGATCACCTTGCGCATCTCGTAGTCCGCACGCTCGGCAAAGGCTCCCCGGCCCATCTGCAAGATGGACTCTCTGGTCATTTTGTTCATGCTGATTTCCTCCTGTCATTTAGTTATTTCGGTTCAGATATTTCCGCCGCAGCCCGGCCCAATACCACCGGAACCAGTCCTGCCACTTCTCGCAGTTGGTCCCAAAGCACGCGGATTTTTTGCACCCCTCACAGGGGTACGGACACCGGATATTCCAGCGCCGGACTTTCGGCTCAGAAGGGAAGATCGCCATCGTCGCCCTCCAGTTCCGGCATTTCGTCCTCCGGCTCGGTGACAGGGGGCTGATACCCAGTAGCCCGAGTGCCGCCCTCGTCCCGTTTGCTGTCGCCAAAGTACATCTGTTCCACCACGACCTCGGCGCTGCGCCGCTTGTTTCCGTCCCGGTCCGTCCAATCCCGCAGCTGCAAGCGGCCCTGTACCACGGCCATGCGGCCCTTGGAAAAGTACCGGCTGGCGAACTCCCCCGTGTGGCTCCAGGCCACGCAGTCGATAAAGTCCACGCCCCGCTCTCCCGTGGCCTGGTCCTTGTAGTCCCGGTCCACCGCCAGGGCAAAGGACGCCACAGCCGTGCCGCTCTGGGTCCGCCGCAGCTCCGGGTCACGGGTCAGGCGGCCCATGATAATGATCTTGTTCAGCACGCTATTTCCTCCATCTTTCCGCCGCCGCCATGACGGCTTTGCTGTATGTGCTGGCCCCTGGCTTCCCTGTGTTATAGGCAGTCAGCGCATCCTCTACGGTCCCATACTTTGCGGTGTTTTCCGCCAGGATCGCCGCCGATACCCGGAAATTGTCATATGGCTGGTAGAGGTCTTCGGCCCCGATTTCGTGCATCAATCGCCCCCACCATTTTTCTTGTATCTGACAGTATCCGACGCTTCGACCATCGTCCCCGGCCACGTTCTGGAAATTCGATTCCTGTTCGATCAATGCCAGCATCAGTGCGTGGTCCACGCCAAACTCCTCACAGGCCGTGTGCAAATAGTCCTGCTCCTCATAGCTCAGGGGAATATCGTCCCGGAAGTACCCTTGCTCCAGAAGAGCCTCTGCAATTTTGACCTCTTCTTCGGGGTCCTCTCCGATTTCTGACGCATTTACTTGTGGTGGCTCCGCTGCGGGGAGGTCACCATTCGCCTTTACGTGGGTGGCCAGGACAATGACCACGAAAATGGCCCAGGCGATCACGGCCATAGTAAAATAGGGCTTCTTCATTTCTGGTAGATCAACTCGCTTTCTGTCCAATTCTCATAATGTTCCCGCAAATATCGCCGCAGAATGGGATGATAGGTCTCCCGCTCCGTGGAATCGTAAAGCCTGTGGCAAGTGGGGCAGAGGGTCAGAATGTTTTGTTCTGCCCCCAAGCCGCCCTGGGCCCGACTGATGTAGTGGGCGCAGGAGAAAGAGAGGGGAGAGGTGGTGGGAGCGGGAGCGCCGCATAAGATGCAGCACGGCCAGCCATCGCAGCTGTCCCGCTCCGCCACCGCCCGCTTGACCTGGAGCGGGATCGCCAGCTCACGGGTGCGCGGCTTCATGGGAATTCTCCCGAATCAGGCGGTATTTTGCGTACCGCGTCGGCTCACCAAAGCGGTTCCGGCCCTTCACATCTTCCGACTGGATCAGATGCCCCTCCCGCTTCAGATCCCATATCCGGGCACCCAGGCGCATGATTCCGTATTCCTCCATGGCCTCCAGCGGGGTGATGCTCCCAAACCGCTTCATATGCCGCAGGACTTTTTCTGTCTGTGTCATGGCTCCACTCCCATTCTCGCCAGTTCTTCCGGCGTCAGTGTCTCAATGCCCTGGGTTTTGCACTCTTCAACGATGATCTCAATGAGCCGGGACATCTGTGCCGTGTCATAGTCGCTGGAACCCATATAGGTCCTGATGTTGTGATACCCCGGGATGGAGCGGCAGGGCCCCAGGTCCTCTGTAAATCGCCCGATGTGCCCGGCGCACCAGATGCGGTCCCAGTGCTCGATACGATCCTCCCGAACGGGGACTACCTCATAGTTCCCGCCCACGTCCCGGATGGCTTCCCGATACACCATGTCCGGCGTTACCGGCGCATATTTGGAGCTCAATGCGGCTGCAAGCTGTCCAATGAGTTGCCAGGCGTAGGCATTGGCGTCCAGGCTCCGCTTTTTCCGATACTCTTTGATCTCCAGGGCATATTTCCGGGGCTTCATGTTCCCCACAAACTGCTTGGCCTCCCGGTAGGGGATGCCGACGCACAGATAGGCGTCCTCCCCGTCCAGGATGACCTTGGCCTGTTCAAAGACCGCCCGCATAGATCAGAACCCCTCGGGGGCTTCCATCGGCTCCTCTGCCGGGGCGGGCTCCGCCTGCCCGGCAGGGGGGAGGTTGTCCATGTCCACCGGAGCCATGGCGATCTCGTTGATGTCCACGCCCATCTCGCTGGAATCATACATTCCGGCCAGATCGTCAGGGAACGCCTCCCGGAGGGCCTGCATCAGCGCCACCTTGCGGATCATGGTAGCCGGGCGCTTGGTCCACTGCTCGTTGACCTCGCCGGTCTTTTTGGTTCCGATGTACTCGCTCAGGCCCACAACGGCCTCCATGGGTTCCTGATAGCCCTTGACGAACACCTTGGCCCAGCCGCCCACCAGTTTCTCGTCGTCCAGCACCAGAGCGCCGGGGCGGTACTCCAGTTCGCCGGTCTCCAGCCCCTGCACTACCACACCGGCCTGCTGGCCTGAAAAAGCGGTGTTGCGCATGGCCCGCTTGGTGATGGCGTCCTTGCCGACCACCAGCGTGGCGGGGCCGCTGCCATACTTGATGAGATACGCCTCCCGCAGGAAGGGGTTCAGATGCTGGAAGCGGCACAGGTTCAGAAACATCACCACCTCCTGATCGGTAACGGCACCGTTGCCGTTGACCAGATACCGCTTGATGATGGACGGGGAGAGCTTCACGGTCTCCTCTCCGGCCTTGAACTCCACGATCTTGTCGGACTTCTCCGCAGCTTTCTTGGAAATGCTGTTGCTTACCATGCTGTTTTCCTCCTCAAATCTTTTCGTAATCAATGCCGTTCTCCACCAGGAACTGCTTCAGGGCCGTGGCCTGGGGCTGGGTCAAATAGAACTCCAGCCGGAGCAGATACATTTTTTCCCGGGGATATGCCGGTTCTGCGGTAGGGATGTTGATTGTGGCGGACGCCCTGACGGGGGGCGGGGTCGTCGCTCTGCGTTTGGCAGCTTCTTCAGCGTCCCGGAGGGCCTGCTTATACCGAAGCGCCGCCCCAATGTCCAGGGTCTCCACGTAGCGGGTCCGCACAGCGGCGGCAAACTCAGGCTCCACCGTGTCCAGGACCAGCAGATCCCCGTCAGTCCGCCGGACGATCTCGGCTAGGGCCTCCTCCACCGTTTTCATCTTCACCGTGGCGTTCAGCCACTTGGAGTCAAAGACCCGTTCTAGGGGGATGATGTCCCGCTGCTCCCCGGGCACGATGGCCTCATAGGCCCGCTGGATCTCGGCCCGTTTCTCTTCCCGGCGCAGGTCGTCAAACGCCTTGATTTGGCCGTCGATGGCGGCAATGGGCGCGTCGATGATAGTCACCAGCTCCTTGACCTTGCGCTCAAAGTCGGTGTAGGGAGCCATGCACTCCCGCTTGACCTCTTTCCGCTTGGCTTCCACGGCTTCCCGCAGCTTGCTCAGCTTGGCCCGCTCGGCTTTGCCCTCCTTGATGGTGGTCTCCGTGACCACCAGGCCGTTGTAATACTCCAACCGCTCAGAGAGCTCCGCTTTCAGCTCCTCAAAGTTAAATCCGATCTCCTTGGGCAGTGCCGTGTTCAGATCGGTGCTCATCACAAATTCCATGGTTTTGCTCCCTTCACACTTCCGGCAGCTTCAGTGCCGGTCTAACGCCGGTCTCTACCAGCTTCCAAAACTTGATCCCCTCGACCTGGGTGAACGCGATGTCTTCCAGCACATCCTCCCGCCGAATCAGATATTCCCGGGTGTCCAGCCGAAGGGTGCCATCCCGGTCATGCCACTTGATCTGTGCTTTCAGCCACACAAATTCCCAGCCCGTGGCGATCATCTGCCAGATCACCTGAGCGTAATACTGGTCCGGGATGCGGCCTTTCCACTGGGCCCACTGACCCGGGGACATGATCTCTGTGGTCTTGATCTCCAGCCCGCCCCGGCGGCACTCTGCGTCGGTCAGCTCCCCGTCCGGGGTGCAGAAGATAAACGGGTGGTCGCCGTTGCGGATGATTTTAAACGGGCTCTCATAGGTCACGGTCAATTCCGGGTGGTCCAGGGCGAACAGTGCCCGTAGATGGGGCTCGGCGTCATGGCCATACTGGACGTAGGGCTTACCGCTGATGTCCTCCGCCGTCCGCAGCCCGGTCTTCTCCTCCCACAGGGCCTCGTTGCTCTTCCACTTGGACAGGCCCAGTATGGCCCCGGCGTCCGAAGCGCCAATGCCGAACTTCCGCTCCTTCAGCCAGGCCGCGTGGTCCGCCGGCAGGACGATGATGCTCTTCGCCTGTTCACGATTCATCCGCTCTCTGCTCCTCGTACTCGGCCAGCTGCTTGTCAAACACCAGCTGCTCCACGATCTCGATTGTCTCACACATGGAGATTTTCCCGCTGGCATAGATGACGGCGGCAATGGCCTTGGTGTAGATCAGACTCTTTTTCATTGACTTTTCCTCCTGTTTGGCCCATAATGGCCCTTGTAGATTTTCTTTGCCGCTCTTTCGGTCTTGTCCACCGGAGGGCGGCCTTCTTTATGCCCTGAGGAGCAGCCGGAACAGATTCAACGCCGCGTGGGTTCCGCCGCAGTTGCTCCAGTGGACCACATCCCACCAGCTCCAGAAGAACCAGACCATGGACAGGACAAACAGCGTCCACAGGACGGTCTTCGCCGTCAGCTTGATCTCTCTGCGAGTCATTTGTTTCGCTCCTCTCACAGCCCCAGCAGGGCGTTCATCTGGTGGAAATCCTGCCGGCCAATATCCTTCCGGCGGGAGGGGCCGTCTACCAGCACCGGGTGGCAGCGCTCCAGCAGCCGGTCATATACCCGCCTCCTGCGGATGTCGGAGTCGGTGGTCAGCTGCTTGGGCGTGTAGTTGCTGGTAATGACCATGGGCACCTTCGCCCGATACAGGCTGTCAATGATGACCGACACCTGCTCGTTCATGTATTCCTTGTCCCGCTCCACGCCCAGGTCGTCAATGGCCACCAGGGCCAGCCGCCCCAGGCTGTTGATGTATTCCTGCTTGCCCTCCCACAGGGCGCTGATCTCGTTGACCAGCTGGGGGAAGTTGGTCATCAGGCAGGGATAGCCCTGGTCGATGAGGGCATTGACGATACAGGCGGCAAAGAAGCTCTTGCCCGTGCCCACGTCGCCATACAGCAGCAGCCCTTTCCCGGTCCGGCGCAGCGTCTCAAAGTGTTCCACGTAGGCCACCATGGCCGCCGTGGTCTCCGGCCTGGCCCCGTCGTCCGCCGCAAAGGTACAGCCCCGCAGTTCCCGGCTGGAGAAACCGGCCTCCCGGTAGCGCCGGACCCGCTGCATCTCCTCCCGCTTCTTCAGCTCTGCCGCTTCCCGGTCCCGCTGCTCCGCCATGCACCGGCACAGGCAGCACACCGTCAGGGTGGTTCCGCCCACGGTGATGTGTCTCTGCCTGGGGGTGTGGCACCTGCGGCAGTACAGCAGACCGTCCTCGCCGGGGTAGACGTTGCCGTCCGTCGGCACCCTGGCCGACAACCTGGAGATCGTCCCAGCCATGTCCATCGTCTGCATGATCGTCACCTCACGTGAAAAAATCTGTCGGGGGCCCATACTCCGGGGGGCCGGATGCCTGGCCGTTCTGGTCGTCGAAGTTGCCGTCCAGCGTCTTTGCCATCTTGTCGTCCCGGATGAGCCAGTCGAACGAGGCCCGCCAGTTGCGCTTATTGCTGCCCCGAAGGAAGCTGCTGGCCTCGGCAGTACGGAACAGCCGTTCAAAATCCTCCAGCGTATAGCCCGACGAGAACCGGGCCCGGATAGCCCGCTTCCGGGCGTCTGACAGGATCGTGCAGCGGGGGAGGGAGGGGCAGAGCTCGTTGTACAGGTCCTTGATGCGCTCATAGGGCACCTCTGGTCGGTCCGGCGAGGGGGGAGGGGCAGGCGGCTTGTCCGCCGTTTCACCCCCCGTACCCCCTTTCTCTTTCCTAACCTTACCTAACCTATCCTTACCTAACCTAACCTGGGTATCCGAATCGTGTCCGCAATGGATACACGCTGTATCCGCACCTGTATCCATACCCGTGTCCGGTCTGGTTCCGCTTTGGATACATGGTGTATCCATACCCGTGTCCGGTTTGTATCCAGACTGTTCCGCAAGTGTGTACCCTTTGTTTCCGCCGTCAGCCAGTGCGGCCAGCTCCTCCTGGTACACCGTGGGTTTATATCGGTCTTTCTGGATATAGTTGTGAATCTTCCAGTGCTTGATGACCACAATGCCCGTCTCAAAGGGGATGATGAACTTGCGCATGGTCAGGATTCTCAGGTCGTCGTCCGCGGCCCCGATCATCCGCTGTATCTTCCTGGGGTTGTTGATGAACCCGTCGTCGTCTGCCCGCATGGACAGGTGAAAATACAGGCTCTGTGCTGACAGCGGCATGTCCAGAAAGGCGTCGCTGTCGATGATGGTTTTAGAAAACATTCTTCTCTCAGCCATTGGGTCCCTGCGTCTCCTCCTTGTCGATGTTCTCTCCGTCGATGTACCGGAGAAAGGCCACCCGGGGAATATAGGTCCGCCGCCGGACCACCGTCACCGGAAAGCCCAGCAGGTCCGGGCGGTTCCTGGCCTGGTCCCGGATGCTCTGGGGGTCGCACCCCAGCACCTCGGCCACGTCCGTGGGGATCAGCACCGCCTTGGCGCTGCGCCTGATCTGTTCTAACGTCATAGCTTTTCCTTGCCTTTCCGCCCGGGCCGTGTTATACTGGCCCCAGGCACAATGTAGTTTTTTCCTTGCCTCCCTCGACCTGTCCGACCAGGCCGGGGGTTTTCTTATGCCAAAATCACCTGTTCGATTCTGACGTCCTGCGCTTCAGCCTGGATTTCCACCTCATCCAGAGGCAACTCCAGGGTGACGGTCGGAACCTGGCCGCCGCGCTGCGTGAAGGTGATTTTGCTCACCTTGTCGCCCAGCTCCTTGCCGTCTACCATGACGGAAGTCACTGTGCCGTCGTACCGGATTACGACCTTTGCCAGCGAAGACTTCCTGTCCATTCCCCTCACCTCCTTTCTGTTAAGCGTTCCTTGCCATCCTTACTCTGCCGTGATAGAATGCAAGGCAGGAAAGGAGGTGTTAAAATGTTCTTTATGTCAAAAGAAGAATTGGTCGCAAGATTGCAGACCACGGCAAATGCCGACATCACTAAATTTACAGACGCTGCACAGAGTCAGAAGCTGTTTTTATTAACGCAAGCCGGTATAATGTCCTGCTCCGATGTCAACCTCAGAAGTTATGACGATGTTCTGCAAGATGTAAAAACTAAAAACAGTTTCAATTTACTCGATTTTGCCCTGGCCACTCCTCTTCCCGGCGATGCGAAGATTGAAAAGGTGAAAAAGACATTTCTTTACTGTGTAGATGTCGATTTTCTTCCCAATTCCGGTGGAAATCTCATTAGCCTTCCTGCAATTTGCATTGATCTTGATAGCGTTTTTGGATTCTCTTTTGGAACTCTCCAATCTCGCTAACTTTGTAAACTGTAGGTAGCATCTCAACATGAACTTGCCGTCCTTGTACTTGCACTACGAGGGCGGCAAGTTCTTTTGGTGTTCCCTTGATGATAAGCTCCATAGGCACCCTCCCTTCTTATAGCTGGTTGCCTCCTTCTCCGCCCTCATCAGCGGAGGCGGTTTTCTTTTGCGCTCACATTCCCTGACACAGCAGCCGGAAGGTTTCCCGGCCCTTGGGGGTCACCAGGGTCTGCGTTCCGCTCCACTGGGTCTTGTCGTTGAAGCACTCCTTGACCTCGAACAGCCCGTCGTTTTTGTCGGCATAGGGGAGGAGCTTGCCCCGCTTGTCCCGGTAGATGTACTTCCGCTCCAGCAGGAATGTGATAAAGGCTTTCGGCCCCACCTCCAGCTGCTTGGCGGTCTCTCGGAAATTGGTAAGCGTGTTGCGCTCCACCAGCTCGTCGAAATAGTCGGCCTTGGGGGCCATGATGGCCGCCTGGGCAGAGAGCTGAGAAATACGGGCCTCCCGTTCCGCCAGTGTCCGCTGGGCCACGGTCAGGGCCTTTGCCATCAGCTCCTCCGGGGTCATGCTCTCCTGCCCGGCGATGTAGCCGCCGTTGCGGCGAATGCTGGGTAGTACCTCTGCCGTGACCCAGTCGGTAAACTTCTCCGCCGTTGGCAGTTTAGAACTGAACACCAGCCGATAGAGATCGGACTCAGGAATAAAATTGATGTCCTGCATCTTACCGCTGATAGGGGTGCGGCGTTTCACCGTAGCCCTGCAATGCTGCGTAACAGCATCATTCGGACGAGCATACCCTAGCGCCTTTGCCACGTCGCTGCCGCAAAACAGCACCGCGCCGTTCTCCTCCAGGGTCCTAATCTCTCCAAAGTCAGAGTTTTTGAAAATCTGAATGTTATTGTTCATTGAGTCCCTCCTTCTTATTGATTAGGCGAATGAGTGCGGCTCGCAGGGTCGCCTCTGCATTTTTGGGCTCTCGGTGGCCATTAAGTACTGCACTCAAATACTTTTCATGCCACCCGGCTTCTGCTGCAAGCTGCCGCCCTTACGCTTGGCTCGGGTATTTTCTATCGCCAAATAACGCTTAAAGCGTTTTTACGGGCAAAAAAATAATATCGTCGTACTTCACATGATAGATGTTCTCAATCTGGCGAATTTGCAGCGCATCAGGGAAACTCTTTCCGCGTTCCCAATTTCCGACGGTATCTACCGTAACTCCGAGCTGTTTTGCCACTTCTCGCTGGGTCATTGCGACATTTGCTCGGGCTGCACGTAAAGTGATCTGCACTGTGCTCACCTCCTTGTGCTATTACAATATCACGCTTTAAGCGTATTGTCAACGCTTTTAACGTAAAAATTTCAATTATCTATTGATTTTTTTACGCAGACAGCGTATAGTTGGTATTAGTTAGAAGGAGGTGTACTTAATGGGTGACTTGGGAAACAAAGATGTCCTGTCTAAGAATCTACGTTACCTAATGCAGAGGGTAGGGAAGAGCCGAAACCAAGTGTGTGATGACCTTAATATCAAGTATACGACGTTCAACGACTGGTACAATGGGAACAAGTATCCGAGAATAGATAAAATTGAATTACTTGCAAACTATTTCGGCGTTTTAAAGTCGGACTTGATTGAAGATAAAACCGATCTGCCCAAAGACGCTATGCCCGTTGACTTCTCCCATTTAAAACGCATCCCCATTCTGGGCCAGATCAGTGCCGGGCTGCCTTTGTATGCCGAGCAAAATATAGAGGGCTATACCTACACCGACTTGAACCACGGGGGAGAGTATTTTGCCCTGCGTGTCCGGGGCGATAGTATGAACGCCGCCCGCATCTATGAAAACGACCTGCTTATTGTCAGAAAACAGGACACCGCCGAGGACGGCGAGATCGTGGTTGCTATGGTGGGCGATGATGAAGCCACCGTGAAATACTGGCACCGCCGGGGAAACGTGGTCATGCTGGAGCCGAAGAGCACCAACCCGATCCACCAGATGCAGATATATGACCTCTCCGAGACAAAGATCCGCATCATCGGGAAAGTGGTGCAGAATCAAATATCATATTGAGGGAGCGTGACCCATGATCCTATCCGATCTCCCGCCGGCGGCCCAGCGGGATTTTGCCCGATATACCTCCTACGGCTGGAAAGCCAAAATCATCATGGACCTGCTCAACCGGCGCTATGACCTCCGCCTGACCTGCGATCAAATCCGCCGAATGCAGCTGCTGGACCTGCCCAAGACATAAAAAAGCCCCAGGCTTAAAGCCCGTGGCATTAAAATATTGCGTAATTTTGTGTATTCTCCATTGACTTTTTGTGTATTGTTGTGTATAATAGAGCCATCAAAGGAGGTTATTGGATGAAGCCCCGAAACGAAGCGATTCAGGAGCTGAATCAAGGCGGCTATATTTTCAAGCGTAGCGGCGCAAACCATGACATATTCTATAATGCTGAGCTTGGAGTGATTATCCCACTGAAACGCCATGACTTTGATGAAGATGACCTGCGATACATCAAGAAGGAGATCAAACACAACGAGAGGGACCGGGGCTGACAAGCCCCGCCCCTCAACCAATGGAGGAGGCAGCACCATGAAATATATCTATACCGCAGTTTTCACCCCCAACGAGGACGGAACCAAAATCCACGCCCGTATCCCCGACCTGCCCGGCTGCGTCACCACCGGACACGACCTTCAGGACGCCATCGACCAGATCACCGACGCCGCTTCCGGCTGGCTGGTCGTTGCAGAGGACGAGGGCCTGCCCATCCCGGCAGCTACCAAGCAGACCGAGATCACCCACGGGGCGCTGGATGAGCTGTCCATGATCCGTGTGGATACCATCGCCTACCGTGCCCAGACTGACACCCGATCCGTGCGGAAGAACGTCTCTCTCCCCGCATGGATGGCAAACCTGGCCGATAAGCTCAATCTCAACTGCTCTCAGATTTTGCAGGACAGCCTGCGGCGGCAGTTCGAATCCGCCCAGGGAATCTAAAGGGGTCGAATTCGACCTCTTTAACGTAGACGAAGATGGTTTGTTGTCCTCAACAAGACATCCGGCCATTTTGTTGACGTCAACAAAATGGTCTAAAAAAGCCCCAGGCCAAAGCCCGGGGCTAGAAAATACATTATGCAAATAAGTTCAAGAGAATCATTGCCGCAAAGCATACCAGCGGGATCACCCACAGCCAGCGGCTCCGCTTCTTTTCCTTGCCGATCAGCTCCGCCAGGTTTCAATCCACGCCCCGTGTGGGGGCGACAACAAAAACGCAAATTTATTCGCCGGTTCTCTATTACTGAATCTGTTCCAGGTACGCCGACTTATAATCCCCCAGGCCCTTAAAGTCAAATTCCGCCTGATAGGTCCCGTTGTACTGCTCCGCTGGTGCCTTGTCCAGCTGTTCAAACATCAGCATAGCATACTTTGCGCCCTGCTCAATTTTCAGCACATCGTTGGACACATTGGTCAGCCGAAAATATATCTTTGTTTTGTGCCCCGGCTGATAGACAGGTGCATCCAGCGTCAGGCCCATTCGGATACGGCTGTTTTTCAAAAACACCCGGCCAATCGTCTGTGCGTCAAACTGGATCACTTCCTCCGATTCCACAAACACAGACTCCCCCGGATTCAGCGAATACTCCGAAACGGCTTTTCCGTTTTGATACACTCTGCTCGTCCGCAGATCATACCCGATCCCCGTGATGCAGGATTCGTCACCATGATAAATCGTAGTCTGATCCGCAGCGTTCGCCGCAGCGTTTGCCAGAAAGGCACGGATATCATGATCTACAAGTATCATAGCCAACACCTCTCTTTCATCGGTGAACTCATTATACCACATCTTGCACAAAACGCCAGTGTCATTCTGCATGATTTTCCCGCATTGTCTACTTTCTTTTCTGCACATCACAAAAGATTCCGCTCATCGCAAACTCACGGAAGGAGGCCAATCAGACCATGAAAATGCCAAAAGCTGTGCAGCTTCCCTCCGGCAGCTGGCGGGTCAGCGTCATGGTACAGGGGCGGCGTGTCTCCATCACTGCCGCCACAAAGCGCCAGGCGGAGCAGGAGGCCGCCGCCGTCAAGATCGGCGCAAAGAGCGCCCCATCCAAAAACGATATGACGGTGGGGGCCGCCATTGACCGCTATATCGAAAGCAAGGACACCGTCCTCTCCCCTTCCACCGTCAACGGCTATCGCAAGCTCCGCAAATCAGTCCTCCAGGACCTGATGGACGAACCGGCCTCCGGCCTGGCCCTGGAGAAGGTACAGCGGGCCGTCAACCGCATGGCGAAAACGCACTCGCCCAAATACGTCCGCAATGCCTACGGCCTGTTCACCGCCGCTATGGCGGAGTATTTCCCCGAGCGGGTCTTTCGGGTCACACTCCCGCAAAAAACGGCCCCTAAAATACAGATCCCGACCATGGAGCAGATTCGGGCGCTGCACCAGGATTGCAAAGGCACCCAGTTTGAACTCCCCTTTCTCCTGGCCGTCTGGCTGGGCCTGCGCACCTCCGAAATTCGTGGACTCACCTGGGACTGCGTGGAGGGCGAGACTCTTGTCATCAAGCAGGCCATGGTGGAGGGCGAGCACGGCCCCGAGCTGAAGCAGCCCAAAACCTACAGCGGCAACCGGCGGCTGCGCCTCCCGCCCTATATCCGCCGGCTGCTGGCCGACACGCCGCATAAAGATGACTATGTGATCCACTATTCCAGAAACGCCATGTATAACCGCCTCCAGCGTGCCTGCGACCGCTGCGGCATCCCCCGCTTCCGCTTCCATGACCTGCGCCACGTCAACGCCTCCGTCATGCTGGGGCTGAATATCCCGGACAAATACGCCATGGAGCGCATGGGCCACGCCACAAACAATATGCTTAAAACCGTCTATCAGCATACCATGAGCGAAAAGTCCAAACAGGTCGCAGATACCGTGGATTCCTATTTCACAGATGAATTACTCACGAATTTACACACAGATTCTTGAAAACACTGTGTTCCCAATGGTTTTACCCTGTTATATCACAGGTTCAAATCCCGCCACTCGGACCAAAAAGGAAAACCGTGAAGTGTCAATCACTTCACGGTTTTTCTTGTATTTCCAATGGTTTGCGGCTTTTCTTCTTGCGGAACATCCGTTCTGTTCTTTCCCGATTTTTCCTGTGTTTTGAATCTAAATTACTCACGAATTACTCACGGGCTTTTTGTGCCCAAACGAAAAACCCGCCTCCCCCGTTGTCCAATTCAGACTTCGGAGGAGGCGGGTTCGCATCCTGTTTTCTTTACTTCACGTCCATAAACCGCTTCTGCACCATCAGCGCCACCTCTTCCCGGGTGGCAAAGCCCCGGGGCCGGGTGCCGTCGGTGATGCCGGCGGCCTTGGCCTTCTCCAGACCGGCCTTCGCCCAGTCGCTGGGCGGCAGCTTGTCCCGCTCACTCTGGGCGGCGGCCAGCTCCTCCCGGACGATGGAGCGCACCTCCTGTTCCGTCAAATCCCGTTCGCCCCCTTTCATCTTCTCCGCCACGTCCCGGCGGAAGTCGTCCATGCTGACCCCAAACTTGCCCCACCAGTGCATCACGTCGGCGTGGTTGGACGC
>OLFU01000377.1_pt1 | contig 52923 bp, 49 predicted proteins | sample 1605161 | NCBI WGS metagenome assembly OLFU01 (sample SAMEA3888914, study PRJEB22519) | human gut metagenome | biome: human gut; feature: human-associated habitat; material: faeces | place: Denmark | collected 2011
CAAAGGTAAAGAATTGAAAGATGCTGAGCAAGGTTGCATCGCGGACACGCTTACCATTCGACAGGGCAAAGTTACAAAAAAATACTCAGTTTTACATTCTTTTATACCGTTTTTTTAGGTCAAAATCGTCTTTACCCCCCTAAATTCACCATTTTCACATCTCTTTTCCTCCTTTTTTCGCATTTCGTACCCCAAAACCCACCTTTTGTGTAAAAAGAAGCGAATAATTTGTCCATGTGGCAACAAAAGCCGAAATTTGCAACGTAAACAGAAATAAACAACCATTAATTCATACGATTATGATGACAAGCGACGACACCCAGTTGTTGGGTAAGAACACCCAGGTAGAGAATCCGCAGAACGAGCAGACTGCTCCTGTGGCAGAAGAGACCTCTGAGAAGCAAAGCGCCACATGGAAGAAGGTGGCCATCGGTGGCACCTCCGGCATTCTGCTCGGTGCCGGTGCGCTCTATGCCGTCAACGCGATGGCTGGCGAGACCCAGGCCGACGCCGCCGATCCCGCTACGGCTTCCCCCCAGGCTGCTGGCAGCGCCGTGGCGACAGTGGAGGACGACATGACCTTTGCCGAGGCCTTCCAGTCGGCCCGCGCCCAGGTGGGCCCCGGTGGCGTCTTTGAGTGGCACGGTGGCGTCTATGGCACCTACACCGCCGACGAGTGGAACGCCATGTCGGCCGAGGACAAGGCCGCCTTCACCCAGACTGCCATGTCCAACGTCCACCCCCACAGTTATCAGCCCACCGCCCACACGGCCGTCCATCAGACCGACGTGGAGGTTCACCGCGAGGTGGTCTATGAGCGCGAGACCGTCAAGGAGCCCGAGCATGGCCATTCGGGCCGTACCGCCGAGGATGGCAGCCATGTGCGCACCGCCACCCCCGCCACCCCCGCGAGCCATGAGGAGCCCTTCGTCCAGGAGACGGAAGACGTACACATCGTCGGCCAGACCAAGTTCCAGGGCCACCAGGCCGTCATCCTCGACCTTGACGGCGATGCCCAGCCCGACGTGGCCGTCATCGACGTCAACGACAACAACCAGCTCGACGACCAAGACGTCCTGATCTTCCGCGACGGCACCACCATGACGCGTGGCGAGCTCGCACAGAGCATGTCCGAGGACGAGACGGGCGACGTCACCCCGCAGACGGAGCACCAGCCCGACCACACCGAGGGCTATATGCAGACGGCCTATGAGGGCGCAGAGCCCGATGGCACAACCGACGGCTACGATGGCATGACCGACGGCTACGACGGCGCGCAGGAGGATCCCTACCTCCACCAGGCTTCCTACTCTGAGGATATCAATACGGCCAACGACGAGGGCATGATGGATCCCAACCTCCAACAGGCTTCCTACTCCGAGGATCCCGCGATGGGCTACGACGACCCCAACCTCGGCGTGGACGGCGTGGACGGCGTGGACGACGCTGGTACTGACATGCAATATATCTAAATAAACGGCTATGGAAGTAAAGCGCGTAAAATGCTCCAATTGTGGCATCATCCTCGAAGTGAAGAACTCGAAGAATGAGGCTGTCAAACTGATCACGTGCCCGCAGTGCAAAGCACCGCTGCGGGTGCGCTTTCAGCCGCAGCAACCCCTGGAGGTGGAGACCATCTTGCCCGGGCGTCAGCAGCGCGTGGCACCACAGAACGACGGCGAGACGCTGCTGGGAGGGCGCCAGGACAGCGAGCGGACCATCCTCGGACAGGGACGCCAGCAGGGCGCGGCCACGGCTTGCCTCGTTCTGGCCGGCCAGCAGTATGTGCTCCGCCAGGGTGCCAACACCGTGGGCCGCAAGGCGCAGACCTCGCAGGCCACGCTCCAGTTGCCCGTCTCCGACCCCTACATGAGTCGCCACCACCTGCAGATCACGGTCTCCGTCCTGCCCAATGGCAAGCTCAAGGCCGTCATCAGCAACGACCGCAACAAGAACATCACCTCCATCAACGGCGTGGAACTGCCCCACGACGAAGCCATCGTCCTCTCCAACGGCGACCGCATCGTCATGGGCAAGACCACCGTAGTCTATCAAGAAAGATAATCCCCCTCAACGATTTCACATGAAAATAGCAATCAGACAGCCCCAGGCCATCTATGAGCTCGGGCAGCGAGATAACCAAGAGGACAGCATTTGGCCCTTGCAGGGACAGGCTACCGATCAGGACTTCTTCTTCATCCTCTGCGATGGCATGGGAGGCCACGAACATGGCGAGGTGGCGAGCCGCATCGTCAGCCAAAGCCTTGCCCAGTATCTGCGCGACCACGTCAATCCCGAGGAGATCGTCTCCGACCAGGTGCTCGGCGAGGCGCTGGAGGCGGCCTACCAGGCCCTCGACCAGGCCGACGACGAGGCAGCCAAGAAGATGGGAACCACCCTTTGCCTCCTCTTCCATCGTGGCGGACTGACCACGATGCACATCGGCGACAGTCGCATCTACCACGTGCGCCCCTCGGCCAAGAAACTCCTCTACCAGAGCAAGGACCACTCCCTGGTCTATGACCTCTACCAGGCGGGCGAGATCAGCTACGAGGAGATGGCCACATCGCCCCAGAAGAACATCATCACCCGCGCCATGCAGCCCGGCAAGGACAACCGCTGCAAGCCCTCCGTGGTCCATATCACCGACCTCAGGCCCGGCGACTACCTCTACATCTGCAGCGACGGCATGCTGGAGCAGATGGACAACGACGCACTCTGCCAGTTGTTCTCCTCCCAGGACTCCGACGAGGCGAAGCGCCAGCAGCTTATCGAGGCCACGAAGGGCAACAAGGACAACCACTCGGCCTACATCGTCGGCATAGCGAGCGTCTCCTCAGGCGAGGGCGACGAGTCGCTGCTGGACGACGAGCAGACCTCCAAGGACAACGCGCTCAACATCCGTCCCGTCTTCGAGGCCGAGGAGGTGGCGAGCGACGTCGAGGAGGTGAGCGTCGTCGAGGAGGCTCCCCGGGTGGGCCAGCCCCTCCGCCCACAGCCCCAGGCTCCGAAGGGCGGCAAAGGCAAGCTCGTGCTGGGTGCCGCCGCTGCCTTAGTGGCCCTGGCCTGCGCCTACTTCTTTCTCACGCCGAAGGAGGAGAAGGCCGCCGCGCCCCTCGTGCCCCATACGGAGAAGATCGGCGACAGTCCCTCACGCCAGTCCGCAGACCCCGCACGCGAGACGGTGGCCCGCGAAGTGAGGGTCGATCAGCCCGCCAGCAGTAGTAGCAAGAGCGAGACGACCGTGCGCCGCGAGACTGCGCCGCAGAAGGCCAGCCCCGCCGAACCGAAGAAGAATCCTGCTTCCGGCAAGGCCGACCCGAAGAAGGACGGCAAGGCTGACAAAGCGGGCAGCACGCTCGAAAGCAGCAAGGGGGCCAAGACGCTTCCTCCTCCCAGCATGAGGCAGAGGAAAGCCGAAGACCCCATCGACGCAGCCCGCGAAAAACTGAAGGGAGCGCCGCAGGGTGGCCAGAAGCAGAAGAGCAAACCGTCGGAGGGCATTCCTGTCTGACGAATCTTTCCCACACTTTCCATTCACCACCCCGCATCATGACCAATCGATCCGCCCAAGGACAGTAGGTCGCCCGGGCGGAGACAAAGAAAAAGAAAATGAGCGATACGATCAACCAATCCAATATGCTGCGTGTGGGCACGATCCTGCACGGCACCTACCGCGTCGATGGCTACTTGGCATCGGGCGGTTTTGGCAATACTTACGTTGCCACCAACATCCAGTTTGGTGAGCGCTACGCCATCAAGGAGTTCTTCCTCAAGGGCGTGACGGAGCGCGACGAAAACACGACCACTATCAGCGTCAGCAACCAGGAGAACGCTGCCACCTTCGAGGCCCAGCGCGACAAGTTCAAGAAGGAGGCCGTGCGCCTGCGCAAACTCTCCAGTCCTCATATCGTCTGTGTCCACGACCTCTTCGAGGAGAACGGCACGGCCTACTATGTCATGGACTTCGTCGATGGCGAGAACCTCCGCGACTATCTCAAGAAGATCGGCCACCCGCTCGACGAGGCCACCGTCTGGCAGGTCTTCGACCAGGTGCTCGACGCGCTGGAAGTGGTCCACAGCCACGGTCTCTTCCACCTCGACCTCAAGCCTGCCAACCTGATGATGGACCAGCAGGGTGGGGTGAGACTCATCGACTTCGGTGCGAGCAAGCAGATGAAGGCGGGCAGCGGGGCAACGACCTCCACGGCCGTCAGCTACACCAATGGCTACGCACCGCGCGAGCAGATGGAGCAGGCCCTCGACAAGTTTGGTCCCTGGACCGACTTCTACGCCCTTGGCGCCACGCTCTACTTCCTCCTGACGGACCAGAAGCCGCCGCTGCCCTCGGAAATCGACGACGACATGACCGACGACAAGCACGAGGCCCTCGCCATGCCCGACAGCATCAGCGACCGGCTGCGTCGGATGGTCCTTTGGCTGATGGCCACCGACCGTCGCAAGCGCCCGCAGTCGGTAGCCGATATACGCAGCGTCCTCAACCAGAAGGCAGAGAAGAAGCCCGCCGACCCAGCCAAGGGCGAGGAGGGCGACGACGTTACAATTGTGCTGCCCAAGTCGGACCAAGACAAGGTGAACGATGACCCCGCTGCCAACGGCGAGACGGGTGATGCTTCCTCCGACAGTCCTTCAGCAGCCGACGACGATTCTCCCGCAGCCTCCGACGATTCTTCCATGACGGACAACCCCTCCGTGGCGGACGACGAGACTAAGATCGTTCAGGATGATCACTCGGTCGAAGTGGAGGAGAAGAAGAGCTCGAAGTGGAAATGGATCCTCGTGGTCCTGATCTTTGCCGTTATCGGCTTCTTCGGCGCCAAGTACTTCTTGTCTCCTGGTCAGGATACTGCCCCGGCCTCACAAGAACCCGACTCTACAGTGGTCGATTCTACCGTCGTCGATTCTACCGTCGTCGAGCAGCAACAAACTCCTGCCGCCCAGCAGCAAACCCCTGCTGCTACAGTCAAGACCAGTGCGGCCAGCGACTCAGCAGCCGCCTATCCGACTCCGAAGAAGAAGGCTCCGAAGCACGCGAGACCCTCCCAGAAGAAGAGTGGCAGACAGTACCACTACGACTACGACGAACCCTACCGTCCGTCCACTCCCTCGAAGAATCCCACTTCGGGCGGCAGCAGCGAGAGCTACGGATCGGGATCGGGCAAGAATCCTTCCTACGGATCGAGCTCGACCTCGTCTTCTAAGAAGGAAAACACGGCTGGCGACTCCTCTTGGTAGAAATCCTACGTCCAGCAGGCGCCACTTGACAGGCAGCCTCATCAACGAAAAACAGGCGACGCACCCCCGGGTGTGTCGCCTGTTTTTCGTTGATGAGGAAGGAAGGGCGGTGCTACCGCACGAAACCCACCTGCTGGCGGTCGATCTCGAAACTGCCGACGCGCACCATTTTCTTTGTCCGCTTGTTGTGGGCATAGACCCAATAGACGCCGTCGGCCAGACTGCTGATGTCGATGCGCTGGGCCGGTCCCGTGGCTGGCAGCGGGCGGAGGTAGCTGCGCAGGAAGACGCCCTGGAGGGTGGCGACGGCATAGCGGTCGATGTCCATCGGGAGCAGCGGGCGGAGGGCCTCCGAGAGGTCCAGCTGCTGTCCGTCGTTGGCCAGGTAGAGGTTCTTGGGCAGCTGCGGCTGGTAGGTCGTCGCGACGGGCGGCTGATACTGCAGCGGCTGGCTCTCGTTGCCGTAGCGGTCCATAGCCGTGACGGCCACGAAGGGCCACCCACGGAAGAGGCGCGGCGCCAGAGCGGTGGCTATCTGCTTGTGGGCGAAGCGGGCCAGGAGGAGGTTGGCGGGATTGTCCGTATCCACGGGCCAGTGGTCGCTCACATATATATTATAATAAGGAGCGTCGCCCTGCCAACTGATGAGGCCGCTGTCCAGACGGAGGTCCGTCGGTGGGGCAAGGCGGGCGTCGCGCTTCCCCTTCATGGCCGGGACGAGGGCCGGAAAGAGGTTGAAGCGCTGCTCGAAGTCGTAGATGCCCTTGTGGTTTTCGATCAGAAACTTCGACCGGAAGTGGGCGTGGCCCATGCCCGCCCATCGGCTCACCTCCATCTGCCGCGAGATGTCGGCGAGGGTCCAGCGTCCCTCCCTCGGATCGAGAAACCACGTGCCCAGTCCGCTCGCCAGCGTGCGACCATGACTGTTGGCCACCCAGTCGGGCACGAAGGGAAAGTAGTGGTTGCCACGGTAGTACTGCATCGGGTAGAGCTGCTCCATCCAACCCTGCTTCAGCCATAGCTGCGCGTCCTGATAGACCTTGTCGCGGGCGTTGTAGCCATGGCTGCTATAGCGCGTGAGGTCGCTATATTTTCCCAGCGGCGAGGCGCTCACCTTCACCCACGGCTTGCGCGTCTCCACGGCCTCGTGGATGGCGCGCACGATGCGGTTGATGTTGGCGCGGCGGTTGTCGGGCGTGTCGCCGTTTCGGCGCGTGGCGCGTGGCCATCCGTCGGGATAGCGGATATAGTCGAGGTGGATGCCGTCGATGTCATACTTCTCCGTCAGTTCGGCGCAGACGGAGGCCAGATAGGGCGCCACGCGCTCGTCGGAGGGGTCGAGATAGCCCGCGCCATCCAGTTTTCTGAGGCGCAGTCCCTTGGCGCGCAGACGGCGGCAGCCGAGCGAGGTCCACGGTCCGCAGGGGATCGTGGCGAGCCAGGCGTGGATCTCCATGCCCCGCTTGTGACACTCCTCGATGGCGAAGCGCAGCGGGTCGTAGCCCGGGGCGCGCCCTTCCTGTCCCGTGAGGCAGCGGTCCCACGGTTCCAGGGCCGAGGGATAGGTGGTGGTGGCACGCACGCGCGCCTGGAAGAGCACGGTGTTGATATTGGCCTCGGCGTAGCGGTCGAGGATCTCCGTGAGCTGGCGCTTCTGGCGCTCGATGCCCTCCTGCGTCGTGGCGTAGCCCTTGGGCCAGTCGAGGTTGGAGAGCGTCGTCAGCCAGACGGCCCTTACCTCGCGCTTGGGCAGCGTCTCGAGGTTGAAGGCCTGGCAGCGCTCCTGCGCATGACCTCCGAGACAGGGGAGGAGGGCGGCAAAGATTGTGGCCGAGGCTTGGCGTAAAAGTATCTTTGGATGGGTCATTGTTGTAATTTTGGCACAAAGTTAAGGATTCTTTTTGGTTATTTGAAATAATCGCCTTACCTTTGTCGGGTTGAATCAGAAAAATTGATGAGTATTATTTAAAAGCGAACGGATAAAATGAAGAAAATCACTACTTTGCTGCTGATGCTCACCCTCGCCGTGGCAGCACACGCGCAGTTTCAGCAGGGCAAGGCCTACTTGGGTGCTTCCCTGACGGGAGTGGATCTCAACTATACGGGCAAGAACGGGCTCAACCTCGGCATTGAGGGCAAGGCGGGCTACTTGCTGGAGGACAACTGGATGGTGCTGGGCCAGGCCTCGCTGAAGCACACCGGGTCGAGCGACGCAGCCAGTTCCTTCACGGCTGGCATCGGCGGCCGCTACTACATCGTCCAGAACGGTCTCTACCTGGGGGCCAACCTCAAGTATCTCCATGCCGACCACAGCTACAACGACCTGATGCCAGGAGCGGAGGTGGGCTACGCCTTCTACATCAACCGCAGCGTGACGATCGAGCCCGCCATCTACTACGACCACTCCTTCAACAACAGCGACTATAGCACGGTGGGACTGAAGGTCGGTATCGGCATCTATCTCTTCGACGACTAATCGTAGCCATCGTCGGGAGGGCGCGGACGGCTCGACGCCATCCCCACTCCCTGGCACAGAAAACGATGATCCAGCAATATCCCTCACAACTTCTCCAGAAGGCGGTCGATGAGTTTGCCACGCTGCCGGGCGTAGGCCGCAAGACAGCCCTGCGCCTGGTGCTCTACCTGCTCCGCCAGCCCTCGGAACGTGCCGACTCGCTGAGCGAGGCCGTGCGCAGGGCGCGCCACGAGGTGCGCTACTGCCGGGTCTGCCACAACATCTCCGACCAGGAGGTCTGCCCCATCTGCTCCGACCCGCGTCGCGACAGCAGGACGATCTGCGTGGTGGAGAACGTCCAGGACGTCATGGCCATCGAGAACACGCAGCAGTACAACGGCCTCTACCATGTGCTCGGCGGTGTCATCTCGCCCATGGACGGCATAGGCCCCGGCGATCTGGAGATCGACTCGCTCGTCAGCCGTGTGGAGGCGGGCGGCGTGGACGAGGTGATCTTTGCCCTGGCGAGCACGATGGAGGGCGACACGACCAACTTCTATGTCTCCCGACGCCTGCAGCCGACGGGGGTGCGGACGAGCGTCATCGCGCGCGGCATCTCGGTGGGTGACGAACTGGAATATACCGACGAGGTGACACTGGGACGCAGCATCCTCTGCCGCACGCCCCTGGAGACGGGCGGACGGTAGCCCCGTGGCCCGCGCGAAACAAGAAATCTAAAATATGGAAAAAACAAGAAAGATACTCATGACGGAGTGTCTCGGATCCGTGGCGATCCTCCTGCTGCTGGCCTTGACCTTCGAGACGGGACTGGTCGACGAGGGACTGTGGGCGACGGCCGACGGCACGACGCTCTTCCTGGCGCAGACGGCGATGACGATCGTGCTCCTGGCCACCGTGCCCGGCGCGCTCTATCTCTTCCGCCTCCGCAGCGTGAGGGACCGCCTCATAGCGGACGGCGAGACGGCCCTGCGGCGCTGGGGCAGCGTGCGCATGCTGATGATCTGCGTACCGATGGTCCTCGACCTGCTGCTCTACTACCTCTTCGGGGCAGTGGTGGGCTTCTTCTACATGGCCGTCATCCACCTCCTCACCATCACCTTCGTCTTTCCCACCAAGCGGCGCTGCGAACACGAGTGCCGCGCCGAAGAGCAAGCGGCGGAGGACCCTATGCAGGACGATTCCTCCCATCAAGGACAACCATAGCACACACCTAATTTTATACAGACAGAGAGAAAGATGGCCCATAAGCTCACCGTCGTTATCGTCAGCTACAACGTCAAGTACTACCTGGAGCAATGTCTCGTCAGCCTGCGCCGCGCCCTCACGGGCATCGACGCCGAGGTCTATGTGGTGGACAACGACTCCAAGGACGACTCCATCGGCTATCTCGCGCCCCGCTTCCCCGAGGTGAAGATGATCGCCAGCCGCCACAACCTCGGTTTTGCGCGCGCCAACAACCTCGCCATCCGGTCGAGCGAGTCGGAGTATGTGCTGCTGCTCAATCCCGACACCATCGTCGGCGAGGAGTCCATCCGCCAGTCCATCGCCTTCATGGACGCCCATCCGAAGGCGGGAGCCGCGGGAGTGAGGATGCTGCGCACGGACGGCAGCGACGCCAAGGAGTCGCGACGCGGACTGCCCACGCCGCTCACCTCCTTCTACAAGATCTCGGGGCTCTGCGAGCGCTTCCCCAACAGCCGACGGCTGGGCAGATACTACATGAGCTATCTGCCGTGGGACGAGCCCAACCCCATCGAGGTCATCAGCGGCGCCTACTGCTTCCTGCGGCGAAAGGCGCTCGACGAGGTCGGACTGCTCGACGAGGACTTCTTCATGTATGGCGAGGACATCGACCTCAGCTACCGCGTGCTCAAAGGGGACTACGAAAACTGGTACCTGCCCTGCCGCATCCTCCACTACAAGGGCGAGAGCACGCAGCGCGAGTCCTATCGCTATGTCCACGTCTTCTACGAGGCCATGCTCATCTTCTTCCGCAAACACTACAGCCACCAGAGTTTTCTGCTGAGCCTGCCCATCAAGGCGGCGGTCGTCGGCAAGGCGGCGCTGACGCTCATGCAGGTGCTGTGGTGGCGCGCCGTCAAGGACATGGGACTGCTGGCGCGGGCCCGACAGGTCTTCCCCACCTATCTCTTCATAGGACGGGAGGAGTCGATAGCGGCCTGTCGCACCATCGCCCAGAAGAAAGCGCTGACGGGCGAGTTTCGCGTGGCCGACCACAAGCGGCTGCCCGACGGCCACCTGGCGCTCACGGATCTTCTGCCCCAGGATGCGACCCTGGTCGTGGTCTATGACATCACGGCCTACAGTTTCGACCAGATCTTCGAGATCTTTGGCCGCGAACCGCGCGAGAACGTCCTCATCGGTACCTACAATCCCTCCACCCAACTGATCATCACCGGCAATGAAATCATCTGACGCCAAGCAGCTGCCCGCGGTGCGCCTCCGCGCCCTGGAACCCGAAGACCTCGACTTCCTCTACCGCATAGAGAACGACGAGGCGCTATGGGACTGTGGCGCCACCAACGTGCCCTACAGCCGCCAGGTGCTGAGGGAGTATATCCTCTCGGCCCGCAACGACATCTATGCCGACGGACAGGTCAGGCTCATGGCGGAGAACGAGGCTGGCGAGGTGGTGGGCATTGGCGACTTCGTCAATTTCGACCCGCGCCACCAGCGGGCGGAGATCGGACTGGTCGTGCCGGTCGAATACCGCCGCAGAGGCTATGGATCGGCCATCGTCGGCAGACTGATCCACACGGCCCGCCATATCCTCCACCTCCACCAGGTCTATGTCTGCGTGGGCGTGGAAAACAAGGCCTCCATCGCCTTGTTCGAGAAGATGGGCTTCGCCACCACCGCCCGCCTCACCGACTGGCTCTGCGTAGGATCCGCGTATCAGGACGCGCTGTGGATGCAGCGCCTCCTTTAGCTCCTCACCCTTTACCTCACCCTCTACCTCCCTCTTTACCTCCCATCCGGTTTTAGACTCGTATTTGGTGCCAAAGTAGTCATTGAGCGTATTGGGAATAATACGTTCTGCCGTTGCCCTCACGGAAAGGTTTACCATCTTGTGCCAGAAGTTTCAGTTGGTTAGTGGCACTAACCAACTCGTTTCCTTCCTTCTTCAGTTTCGTTTTCAGATACTTCCAATAGTTTCTGTTCTTGGTATAATCGTCTTGGTTGTTGAGCACACCAACAACATCCAAAACGGAAAACCACCATTCGGATAGTGTCTCGTCCCAAACGGCACGCACTTCGCGGTCGTTGAAGAAACGGATGGATACCTTCTGTATATTGTTACTGCACATTGCTTTCTGTCTTGATTTCTTCTTTATCGGCCATAAATTCGATAATATCGGCCAATTTGCCTGCTAAAATAGGCTTTATCGACCATTTGTCGACCATTTCCTGCTGTATTCTCGTTTTATCGACCATTTCTTCAGATGTTGACCGTAGGAATTGGTCGATATCTTGCTGTAAATGTTCGCAATGCAGTTTTTCCTTTTGCCGTAATGCCTTCGTCAAAGAGCAGTTGTGCTTCCACCTCTGTCACAGTACTGCCTTCTATGGCTCTACTATGGGTAATGATGGAGTACAGATAGGACTTTTCGTAGTCTATCTGATCTGAGATTCCTAACTCCTTATGGCGTTTAAGCAATCTATCCATGATGTCTTTTATCTCTTGTTTCATTACTTTCTTGATTTAATGTTAATGTATATCCTTTCTTAGTACCACTTTTAGTATCACCCAACTGATACTGGAGTTTATCTTAGGTGGTACTGGAGTATCAGTTAGCTGACACCGGAGTAACACTTATGTGGTACTGGCAAGGTACTCTGAAGGCATCAATCAGACATCCCAATTGATGTGCTCCTCGTAGTTATCGAACTCCATTTTGGAGTCTGCTCCTACCTTTTCGAGCATTTGGCGTATCACTTCTTGTTCCTCAGGAGGAAGAAGAATGTCACCACGCCTGCGCTTGAAATATTGGTTGCGTCCGAAGTGGAGAATGAGGGTTGTCATAAACTGGTCATACTGCTGTGGGTACATCCGCTTTTGGAAGTTGGTGAATCCTCTGGCGAATATTACCGGCTTTTTGTCGCAATAGTATATACACGATTCGTCTTTGCTGCATCTGGCGGGATTAATCAGTTGCAGATATTCTTCGTTCTGCTCCATCATCATGGTGTAAGCAATATGGTGCAAGCAGGTAGCTGCCATAGGGCAGCTGCTATGCTCACATACTGGATAATTTGTCGGTAAAGATGTAGTTTCTTTATTTTGCTTTGGCATAATGTGCTTGGTTTTGATATTGTTGTTATTTTTTGATTTGTTCGGGATGCCTTCGAGATTTGTTCGAGATGCCTTCGGGATTTGTTCGGGACGCCTTCGGGATTTGTTCGGGATGAATGCGATTATTCCATCGGCTTGATTATTTTCTCGATAAAGGCAATCTCATTCTCGGAGAGCTTGTACATGGAGTAGAGTTCATGAATGTGTATCAACAATCCATGTGCCGTTTAGGTTGCTGCCCATGCGCGACAGTAGAGCGGCTGCTTCCAGGGTAGCATGTGTTTTCTCACCATGCGTTCCGACATGCAAACGGGCTGAAAGCCCAATGAGCGCATAGCCCAGGGCAAGCGAAGCGACACCCTGGGTATTATCGTATTATCATTGGTACGCCCTGTAAGGGCAAAAGCATTAATCCTTAAATACAAATTCCTTGTTGTATTCTACTCCATAGGATTCTAAAAACTTTTGGTACTCATCTTGAAACGACATTTTTTTGTGATGTATGCCTTGATTCTTTACATATTCCAATGTTTTTTCGACGACAGACTGGCTAACAGAGAAAACACCATATCCATTCTGCCATGCGAATGTTCGATAATATGGTTCTATTGTTTTCATCCATCTACTACTGTTGCGTTTTACCTCCTCCACCACATGTGATATAGTGACATCCTTTGACAATAGAAATAATATATGTATGTGGTCGCAGATGCCGCCTACCTGTATTACTTTGCAACCTGTGGCATTCACCAATTGTCCTATGTAGGAATGAATGCGGTCGAGTTCTCTTTCACGAATGGGAGGACTCGTGGTCTTGATGTGGAAAATCAAATGTATGTAGAGTTTACTTAATGACTGTGCCATGTTTTTTACGCTTTTGCCCTTTCAGGGCGTTGATGATTTATTGTTTGTTACCCAGGGTGTCGCTTCGCTTGCCCTGGGCTAAGAGCTTATTGGGCTTTCAGCCCGTTCCTGTCTGAATCCGAAGCTTCTGTTTGCTGTTTTCTTGTTTCGGGATGCCTTCGGGATTCGTTCGGGATGGGTTTACATTTAGAAGCTATGGGTGCTCACAGACAATCCAATTGCCGTTTTTGTTGCTGCTCATGCGTGACAGTAGACCGACTGATCAGAATCTGTTATATTAGGATATTTATCGTGAACTTTTTCATGAACTTTATCGTGAACTTTTTCATGAACTTTTTCATGAACTTTATCGTGAACTTTTTCATGAACTTTATCATGAACTCTGTTCAATTCTTCTCCTTGATGACATTCTTCACCTCTGGTATTTCCCTGATGGGCGCAACGATGTTTTTGCAAAATTATCTTTCCTTGCCAGCGAAAGTGCGATAGAGCAAATTCAATGGCTGATGGTTCAATGCGGACTCTATCAGTTCTCCCAAGAACTCTGTTCCCTTCAGCAGATCATTGTGGTCAAACGATACGATATTTTCTGTATTGGGCTTGACTCCAAAACGGAATAGTAACGACATTGTCCTGTCTGATAAGGCCGTTCATGTCGGCTTGTTGGTTAGCATGTGTTCTGTAAGCATCACCTTAATCCGATTTAGAGCTTGTTTCTCCATATTTTTTGTCCTTATATAATCAATATGCAAAAATAAGGTTTTTTCTTCGGAAACGGACGCTTTTTATAAAAAAACACTCCTCAAGCAAATAAATAGAAACAGGCTACGCAGTCTTTTTGCGCAACACAGAAAAAATCAGTGAAAACGATGAAAAAGCGCATTTTTCATCTACCGCGCAAATAGACTGCGTAGAAAATGGGAGATCAGTCGATGTCGATCAGTTGGAAATGCTTGTTGAAGGTGAATTCCATGCCGTTGGACAGTTCCACCTCATATTCCTTCTTGCTCATCTCCAGTTTCTTGACCGCCTTTCCGGGATAGTGGAGGCGCAGGTAGCTTCGGATGGGGTAGGGGATCAGCTCCGCAGGCACCGAGCCGCGCTTGCAGTCGATCTCTGTCAAATTGCCCCTTTTGTCAAACTCGAGTTTGGTGACATTGCGCAGCACGACGTCATAGCTCTTGCCATAGCCCGACTCCATCTTGGCCAGCACCACCTTTTGGTGGCTGAAATGGCGCGTGATCACGGCCTGGGCCTTAGCGGGAAGCATGGCGACGGAGATGGGCTTGTCGTTGTCCACATGGGCAGAAATAGCGCAGGAGACGATGCAGCAGATGGCGATCATCAAAAATCTCATTGTTCTTTTCATAAACTTCAAATCTATTGTTTTATTATACTTATATACGGATCGTGCCGAGACACGATACACTGTTTTGGACGGCTAAGGGTCGCAATGGTTTAAGGCCGCGCTCCACTTTGACAGAAAAAAAACCACCCCCGGGGACAGCGAGGGTGGTAATGGTCAGGTCATTGGGCTTGGCGTGTGGCAAGAAAGCGCTCCGCCCTGTGGAGGTCTTCGGGCGTGTCGATGCCGACGGTCTCGACATCGGTCAGTCCGACCTTAATCTTGTAGCCGTTTTGCAGCCAGCGCAGCTGCTCCAGGCTCTCCGCCAGTTCGAGCGACGACTGGGGCAGACGCGTGACCTCGCGCAGCACGTCGGCACGGTAGGCATAGAGGCCGATGTGCTTGAGGAAGGGGTAGGCCGCCAGCCACTCGCCTCGATCCTTGCCCCGGACGAAGGGGATGGGAGACCGGGAGAAGTAGAGGGCGAAGCCGTCGTTGTCGAGGACGATCTTGGGTGAGTTGGGATTATCTACCGCCTCGATGCTCTCGAAGCGCTTGCCGAGGGTGGCGATCTGCGTGGCGGGGTCGTCGAAGGCCTCCATCACCGTACGCAGTTGCGAGGGCTGGATGAAGGGCTCGTCGCCCTGAACATTGATGACGACGTCGGGAGATCCGCCGACCAGGTCGAGGGCCTCGCAGATGCGGTCGGTGCCGCTCTTGTGGTCGGATCGCGTCATGACGGCCTGGCCGCCAAACGCGGTGACGGCATCGTAGATGCGCTGGTCGTCGGTGGCGACATAGACGCGGTCGAGGACCGATCGTACCTGCTCATAGACGCGCTGGATGACGGGTTGGCCGCCCAGGATGGCGAGCGGCTTGCCCGGGAAGCGCGTAGAGGCGAAGCGCGCGGGGATGATGGCTATATACTCCATGGCGTGATTACTTGATGATGTGGAGCCACTTCAGCGGCTTCTTGACCAGTTCGCTGAGCTTGCTGTCCTTGTTCTTCTGCGGCAGCGCATAGTCCTCACGAATGTCGTACTTCGTGGAGTGGACGGGGGCCTGGTCGCCACCCTGCTTGCCACGGCCGCGGCCGCGCTTGCGCGAACTCTTCTTCTTGCCCTTGGGGGCGTCGGCCTGGGACTGGGCCTGCTGACCGCCCTGCTGGCCGCCTTTCTGGCCTCCCTGCTGGCCTCCCTGCTGGCCGCCGCCCTCGGTGCCCTTGTCCTTGCCACGTCCACGGCCGCGGGATCTGCGTTCCTTCTGGTCCTTTCGCTCCTTTTGGTCCTTCTGGTCGCGGCTGGCGTCGCCCTGCTGCTGCGGCTGCTGATCGCGGGCCTCACGAGGCTCGCGCGGCTCACGGCGCTGGCGTCCACGGCGCGGCTGCTTCTCCCTGGGCTGCTGGTCCTGGGACTGCGCCTGCTGCTGGCCGTCCTTGGCCACGGGCTGATCGGCCTTGTCGGCCTCACGGGGCTGCGGCTTGGCGGCCTTCTCGGCGCGCTGCTTGTTCTGGCGGTTGCGGCTTTTCTTGTCCTTGTGGCTCTGCTGGTCGCGGGCCTCGCGGCGGCTCTTCGCACTCTTGCCCTTGGCGGGGCGCGCCGACTGGCTATATTCGGGTGCCTCGCCGACGTCCTCGGGCAGGGGTACCTTCTCCACCGTCTTCTCCAGGAATTTCTCTATCTGCTGGAAGTAGTACTGGTCCTGCTCGCTGACCAGCGTGATGGCCACGCCGTCGCGGTTGGCACGGGCCGTACGGCCGATACGGTGGACGTAGTCCTCGGCGTCGCGGGGCACGTCGAAGTTGACGACCATCGCGATGTCGTCGATGTCGATGCCGCGGGAGATGATGTCGGTGGCGACGATGACGTCGAGCTGGCCGCTCTTGAACTGGAACATCATCTCGTCGCGCTCGGCCTGGTCGAGGTCGGAGTGCATCTCGCCGCAGTTGACCTTCATGCGCTTCAGCGAGGCAGCGATCTGCTTCACCTTCTGCTTGGAGCCGGAGAAGATGATGACGCGGTTGAGGTCGCCGGCCTTGAAGATGTCCTTGAGGATCGCCATCTTCTGCGTCTCGTAGCAGACGTAGGCCTTCTGCTGGATCTTCTCGGCGGGCTTGCTCACGGCGAGCTTCACCTCGACGGGATTCTTGAGCAGTGTCTTGGCCAGGTCCTCGATCTTGTCGGGCATCGTGGCCGAGAACATAATGGTCTGGACGTTCTGCGGCAACTTGCGGGCGATGGTGAGGATATCCTCGGAGAAGCCCATGTCGAGCATGCGGTCGGCCTCGTCGAGGATGAAGAAGCTCACGCGCGAGAGATCGACGTTGCCCAGCGACATGTGGGAGATGAAGCGGCCGGGGGTGGCGATGACCACGTCGGCACCGAGGGAGAGGCTCTTGAGCTCCTGGTCGTAGCGGTTGCCGTCGTTGCCGCCATAGACGGCCACGCTCGACACGCCGTCGAGATGGTAGGCGAAGCCCTGCATGGCCTGGTCGATCTGCTGGGCCAGCTCGCGCGTCGGCGACATGATGACGCAGTTGATGGCGTCGGCAGGATAGCCGCCGTCGGCCAGCTTGGAGAGGATGGGGAGCAGGTAGGCTGCCGTCTTGCCCGTGCCGGTCTGGGCGACACCCAGGATGTCGCGGCCTGCGAGGATGTGGGGGATGCAGCTTTCCTGTATGGGAGTGCACGTCTCGAACTGCATGTCGTCCAAGGCGTCGAGCACATAATCGTTCAAATCTAATTCGTCAAAATACATCTTTTCTGAAAGATAAAAATGGTGAGTGATACTACCTTGGCGCGTGCCTATAGCAGAAATAGGCTATGAAGGCAAAGATAAGGTTCGGAATCCATGCGGCCAGCACGGGGGGCGTGCCGGCATTGATGGCAAAGGTCGAGGAGACGGTCTGGAGCATGATGTAGCCGAAGCTCAGCCCCAGGCCGATACCCAGATAGAGGCCCATTCCTCCCTTTCGCTTTCGCGCCGAGAGCGAGAGTCCGATGATGGTGAGGATGAAGGAGGAGAAGGACATGGCGATGCGCTTGTGGAACTCCACCTCGTACTGCACGACATTGCCCGAGCCGCGGCTCGTCTGCTTGGAGATGTAGTCGAGGAGCTCGGGCGAGGTGAAGGTCTCCTGCTGGCCCTTGGAATAGACCAGGTCGGTGGGCTCCATGAGGATGACCGTGTCCTTGACGTCGCCGGTGACGATCCGCTCGCGCAGGCCGACCAGCGTGCGCGTCTTCCAGTTGGTGACCTTCCAGTGGTACTTCGCGTCGGCGATCGTGTCGTACTGGATCTCCATGGCCGTCATGTGGCTGACCAGCTTCTTGCCCTCAAACTTGTCGAGGGAGAAGCCGTAGCCGCGCTTGTAGCGGTCGTCGTAGTGCTGGATGTAGGCCACCGTGCCCTTGCCCACCTGCAGCTGGACGTTCTCCGCCGAAGTGTTCTTCTTGGAGTTGCGGTAGAGCGACTCGAAGTTTTGGCGGATGACCGTGCCGTGGGGGATGACGAAGCTGTTGAGGTAGAAGGTGACGCTGGCGATGAGCACGCACGAGATCATGTAGGGGCGCATCAGCCGCCGGAAGGAGACGCCCGAGGAGAGCATCGCGATGATCTCGGAGTTGCCGGCCAACTTCGAGGTGAAGAAGATGACGGCAATGAACACGAAGAGCGGGGAGAAGAGGTTGGAGTAGTAGGGGATGAAGTTGGCGTAGTAGTCGAAGACGATGGCACGCCAGGGCGCATGGTACTTCGTAAACTTCGAGAGGTTCTCGTTGAAGTCGAAGACCAGGGCGATGGAGATGATCAGCACGATGGAGAATATGTAGGTGCCGATAAACTTCCGGATGATGTACCAGTCGAGACGACCGAAAAGGTGCTTGGGCGACAACTTGCGCAGCACACGCGCCACCCTGGCCCCCGCCCGGCGTATCGTCTCGGGCTGGGGCATCCTGCGCCTCATCTTGTCTATGGTCTCTCCCATCTGCATGTCGAAAAATTTGTTTTTAGAGTCAGTCCTGCGAACGTAAAGGAGCCGGGCCTATATCCTCCGCCCGAGTTGGTCGATGACGGAAGACTTCCACTGGGTGAAGTCGCCCTGGAGGATGTGGGTCCTGGCGTCGGTGACGAGCCGCAGGTAGAAGGCGAGGTTGTGGATGCTGGCTATCTGCATCGCCAGCAGCTCGCCCGCCTTGAAGAGGTGGTGGAGGTAGGCCTTGGAGGTGATGCGGTCGATCTCGCAGCCCGTGGGGTCGAGGGGCGAGAAGTCGGCCTCCCACTTCTTGTTGCGCATGTTCATCGTGCCCTCGTAGGAGAAGAGCATGGCGTTGCGGCCGTTGCGCGTGGGCATCACGCAGTCGAACATATCGACGCCGCGCTCTATGCCCTCCAGGAGGTTTTGCGGCGTGCCCACACCCATGAGGTAACGCGGCTTGTCCTTGGGCAGGATGGCGTTGACGACCTCGATCATCTCGTACATAACCTCGGTGGGCTCGCCCACGGCCAGTCCGCCAATGGCATTGCCCTCGGCGCCCTTGTCGGCGACGTACTTAGCCGCCTCGCTCCGCAGGTCGGGATAGGTGCAGCCCTGGACGATGGGAAAGAGGGCCTGGGGGTAGCCGTAGAGGGGCTCGGTCTCGCGGAAACGCTTGAAGCAGCGGTCGAGCCAGCGCTGGGTAAGCCCAAGGCTGTTCTTGGCGTAGGCGTAGTCGCTCTTGCCCGGCGGACACTCGTCGAGCGCCATGATGATGTCGGCACCGATGACGCGCTCGATGTCCATCACGCGCTCGGGGGTGAAGATGTGCTTCGAACCGTCGATGTGGGATCGAAACTCGCAGCCCTCCTCCGTGAGCTTGCGGATGCCCGTGAGGGAGAAGACCTGGAAGCCGCCGGAGTCGGTGAGGATCGGGCGGTCCCAGCCGTTGAAGCGATGGAGGCCACCAGCTGCCCGGAGCACCTCGCAGCCGGGGCGGAGGTAGAGGTGGTAGGTGTTGCCCAGGATGATCTGGGCCTTCACCTGCTCCTGGAGTTCGCGGAAGTGGACTCCCTTCACGCTGCCCACCGTGCCCACGGGCATGAAGATGGGGGTGAGGATCTCGCCATGGGCCGTCTGGATGCGGCCGGCCCGCGCGTCGCTATAGGCGTCGGTGTACTGCAGTTCGAACGTCATTGGCCCTTCTCCTCCTTTTGATCCGCAGTCTCCTCGACGACGAGCTGGACGGGGTGGGCCACCAGTTCGTCGGTGAGGGCGAAGTCCCACACCTGCTGCACGTTCTCCACATAGTGGAAGGTGACGCCCTTGCGATAGATCTCGGGGATCTCCTCCACGTCGCGCTGATTCTCGGCACACATCACGATGTCGGTGATGCCGGCACGCTTGGCGGCGAGGATCTTCTCCTTGATGCCGCCGACGGGCAGCACCTTGCCGCGCAGCGTGATCTCGCCCGTCATGGCCGTGTTCTTGCGCACCTTGCGCTGGGTCAGCGCCGAGGCCAGGGAGGTGGCGATGGTGATGCCCGCAGAAGGGCCGTCCTTGGGCGTGGCGCCCTCCGGCACGTGGATATGGATGTTCCACTGGTCGAAGAGGCGGTAGTCAACGCCCAGGGCGTCGATATGGGCCTTGACGTACTCCAGGGCGATGACGGCGCTCTCCTTCATCACGTCGCCAAGATTGCCCGTGAGCGTCAGTTTGCCGGCCTTGCCCTTGGAGAGCGAGGTCTCGATGAAGAGGATCTCGCCGCCCACGCTGGTCCAGGCCAGGCCCGTCACCACGCCCGCGTAGTCGTTGCCCTGGTAGATGTCGCGGTAGAAGGGCGGTTTGCCCAGCAGGCCCGGCAGCATGTCGGGGGTGATCTTGTTGGAGGGCAGCTGGCCGTCGGTGGCCTGGCGGAAGGCGAGCTTGCGCAGCGCCTTGTTGATCTGCTTCTCCAGCTGGCGTACGCCGCTCTCGCGGGTGTAGTTTTCGATGACCTTCTCCAGGGAGGCCTTCGTAAACTTCAGCTTGGGCTCCACCTGGTCGAGACCCGTGTTCTCCAGTTCGCGGGGGACGAGGTGGCGCTTGGCAATCTCTATCTTCTCCTCGGTGATGTAGCCGCTGACGGGAATCACCTCCATACGGTCCAGCAGCGGACGGGGGATGGTGTTGAGGTCGTTGGCCGTGGCGATGAAGAGCACCTTGGAGAGGTCGTAGTCGGTGTCGAGGTAGTTGTCGTGGAAGGCGTTGTTCTGCTCCGGGTCGAGCACCTCCAGGAGGGCCGACGCGGGGTCGCCATTGACGGTGTTCTGCGTCACCTTGTCGATCTCGTCGAGGATGAAGACGGGGTTGGAGGAGCCAGCCTTGAGGATGCTCTTGATGATGCGTCCGGGCATGGCGCCGATATAGGTGCGGCGGTGGCCGCGCACCTCAGCCTCGTCGTGGAGGCCGCCCAGCGAGACGCGGACGTATTTTCTGCCCATGGCCTCGGCAACGCTCTTGCCCAGCGAGGTCTTGCCGACACCCGGAGGACCGTAGAGGCAGAGGATGGGGGACTTCAGGTCGCCACGGAGGCGGAGCACGGCCATGTACTCCAGGATGCGCTCCTTCACCTTCTCCATGCCGTAGTGGTTGCGGTCGAGGACGCGCTGCGCACGCTTCAGGTCAAGGCGGTCCTTGGTATATACGCCCCACGGCAGCGAGACGAGCGTCTGCAGGTAGTTGAGCAGGACACTGTAGTCGGGCGACTGGGGATTGATATTGTCGAGTTTGGCGAGCTCCTTGGCAAAGAGCTTGCTCACCTCATCGGGCCAGGGCTTGAGGAAGGCCTTCTTCTTGAGCTCCCTCTTGTCCTCAGACTCGCCGCTGTCGCCCAGCTCCTCGCGGATGTTCTTGATCTGCTGGTGGAGGAAGTACTCCTTCTGCTGCTCGTCGATGTCGGCGCGCGTCTTGTTTTGGATGTTCTTCTTGATGTGCAAGAACTGGGTTTCGCGGTTGAGGACCTTCAACAACTTGAACAGTCGCAGCTTCATGTTGTCCTCCTCCAGCAGCATGATCTTGTCGTAAATGTTGCTGACGATGTTGGAGGCGACGAAATTGACGATGGAGAGGTGGTTGCTGATGTTCTGCAGGGCGACCATCGCCTCGTTGGGGATGTCGTCGTTCATCTTCACATAGATCTCGACGCCCTGGCGCAGGCCTTCCACGGCCGCGGCAAACTCCTTGTCGTCTTCTGCGGGGAAGACCTCAGGGATCATCTCCGTCTCGGCGGTGAAGAAGTTGTTGGCGTCGTCGAGCGACTTGAGACGGCAGCGCGCCGAGGCGATCACGATGGCCGAATGCTCATTGTTGGATCCGGGCACCTCAAACTCCTTGACGAGCTTGGCATAGACGCCCACTTCGAAGAGGTCCTCCTGGATGGGGTAGTCCACGCTGGCGTCTTTCTGTGCGAACACGGCAAAGGTCTGGTCGGGATGATCGCGGAGGTAATCCAGCAGCTTCAAACTCGGCTGACGCCCAATGAGAATCGGGGTCATGACGCCGGGGAAGGGGATCAGATTGCGGGTGATGAGGACGGGGATGGGACCATCCACGGGACCAACCTCCTTGGCCAGCGCCGAGGGGTCGCCGTCGTAGTCCGACAACATCATCCGTATCGTTGTATTTTGCTTCATTATCTTATTGTCTTCTGTGTTTTGGCGTGCAAAGGTACAAAGAAAATTCCTATTTCATGGAAAAATCCGTGCGAAACCTTGACTTTGCCCGCACAATGCGGCATTAGGTTGGCCGCAAGGCAGGCAATGGGGCGGCTGCAAGCGCGGGCGACAGGCTGGCCGCACGCGCGACAGGATCCACAAGGCAGGCGATGGGCTCAGTCTAAAGTCTGATCACCTGCTTCACGCCCTTGACCGTGCGCAGCTTCTTGATCAGCAGGTTGAGCTTCGACTTGTCGTCGAGCTGCACGACAAGATTGCCCGAGAACAGGCCGTCATGGGAGTCGATATTGATGGATCGCATCACGATCTTCTCGTCCTTGCTGATGATGTTGGTGATGTTGCTAACGATGCCGATGTCGTCGTTGCCGATGACGCGCAGCGTGATGTCGTAGTGGGAACTGCCCTTGCCGCTCCACTGCGCACGGACGATGCGGTAGCCGAAGCGGCGCTGCATCTCGGCGGCGTTGGGGCAGTCGGCACGGTGGATCTTGATGCCGCCATTGACGGTGACGAAGCCAAACACCTTGTCGCCATAGATGGGGTGGCAGCAGCGGGCGAGCGAGAAGTCGATGCCCTTGAGGCTCTTGTCGATGATGAGCACGTCGTCGTTCTTCTTGGCCTCGGTGGTGGCGGGGTGGGCATACTCGAAGTTTTCCGCGCTTTCGGCCTCGCGCTCCTTGACCTGGCTCTGGTCGACCAGGGCCTGGTATTCGTCGAGGACGCGGGTGGGGTCGAGGCGGCCTTCGGCGATCTGGTGGTAGAAGTCGCTCTGCTCCTTGAAGCCCATCTTGCGGATGAGGTGGGCGACGGTGGCCTCGTCGTAGTCGAGCTTCTTGTTCTTGAGGCGGCGCTCCAGCAGCTCCTTGGCGTAGAGGCCCTGCTTCTGACGTGTCTCCTTGAGCGAGAGGCGCAACTTGGCGCGGGCACGGGAGGTGACGAGGATGCGCAGCCACTCCGGCTTCGGAGTCTGGTTGCTGGCCGTCAGGATCTCGACCGTGTCGCCACTGTGGAGGGGCGTGCGGAAGGAGACATTCTTGCCGTTGACCTTGCCGCCGACGCAGGTGTCGCCGACGCGCGAGTGGATATGGTAGGCGAAGTCGAGCACGGTGGCTCCCTTGGGAAACTTCAGCAGGTCGCCCTTCGGGGTGAAGGCATAGACCTCGTCCTCGTAGAGATCGAGCTTGAACTGGTCCATCACCTCCAGGTTGTCGCCTGCCTCCAGGGCGGTGCGGATCGAGGCGAGCCACTCCTCCATGCCGCCGCCGTCGGCCTTCACGCCCTTGTAGCGCCAGTGGGCGGCGAGCCCGTGCTCGGCCACCTCGTCCATGCGCTCGGTGCGGATCTGCACCTCCACCCACTTCTGCTCAGGACCGAGCACGGTAATGTGGAGACACTCGTAGCCATTGGACTTCGGCACGCTGATCCAGTCGCGCAGGCGCTTCGGGTTGGGCTGGTACATGTCGGTGACGATGGAGTAGGCCTGCCAACACTGCATCTTCTCCTTCTCCAGCGGGGAGTCGAGGATGATGCGGATGGCAAAGAGGTCGTAGATGCCATCGACGCCACACTTCTGCTTCTTCATCTTCTGCCAAATGGAGTGGATCGACTTGGTGCGGCCCTTGATATGAAATTTGAGTCCGGCCTCGGTGAGGTGTTTGCTCACCGGACCGATGAAGCGCTCGATGTAGGCGTCGCGGGAGCGCTTCGTGGCGTTGAGTTTCTCCTTGATCAGATAGTAGGCGTCGTGCTCGAGATACTTCAGCGAGAGGTCCTCCAGCTCGCTCTTGAGCTGGTAGAGGCCCAGTTTGTGGGCCAAGGGGGCGTAGAGGTAACTGGCCTCCTCGGCCACCTCGTGCTGTGCCTCCTTGTTGGGCGTGTCGCGTATCTGGCGCATCAGGCAGACGCGGTCGGCGATCATGATGAGCACCACGCGCATGTCCTCAGCGAAGGAGAGGAGCAGGTTGCGGAAGTTCTCGCTCTCCACAATGGGAGTCTTGCTGTAGAGCTCCTGGACGCGGACGAGGCCCTGGAGGATCGTCGCCACGCCCTCGCCAAAGTCCTTGCGCGCCAGCGTCGTGTCATAGTGGCCGCGAAGCACGCTCTCGTAGAGCATGATGGCCAGCAGACTGTCACGGCGCAAGCCGATGTCGCCGACGGCCACCTTCGCCGTCATCAAAGCCTTGAGGACGGGATTGAGGCCGAAGCGGTCGCGCTCGATGTGGCGAGCCTCGATCTCAGAATGGATATGGGTGCGCAGACGCTCCACGTCAGTACCGGTCAGGGTGTCGTTGAGCATCTCGTGAATCTCCTTAGTAAGTGCCTCGCAGGCGTGCTTTTCTTCCTCGGTGAAAACGAATTTTTCTTCCATTGGCTGACGTTGCTTTGATGAATGATGCTACAAAGTTACGAAATTTCATCTGAATATTTCCCGATTTAAGAAAAAGTAAGTATATTTGTGCATTGGTTAGAGGACAACAAATAGACCACCTTATTTATAATATTAATATCGCAAAAGGATATGCTGACACAACAAGACTTGCAACAGATTGCTGCCAAGGGCATTGCCGAAGAGCAGCTGCAGAAGCAGATGGATGATTTCAAGCGCGGATTCCCCTTTCTGAGGCTCGACTCCGCAGCCACCGTGGGTCATGGCATCCTGGCACCGACGGACGCCGAGCGCGAGGAGTACATCCGCCAGTGGGACGCCTACAAGGCCGGGAAGCACCGGGTGACGAAGTTTGTACCCGCCTCGGGCGCTGCCAGCCGCATGTTCAAGAATTTGTTCGCCTTCCTCGACGCCGACTACGACGCCCCGCAGACGAGTTTCGAACACGAGTTTTTCGACCACATCCACCAGTTTGCCTTCTTCTCCGAGCTCGACGCTGCCTGCCTAAAGAATGAGGGCAAGGGAATCGACGACCTGCTGGCCGCAGGAGGACACAAGGCCGTCGTGGCCAACCTGCTGGAGGAGCGCGGCCTCAACTACGGCCAACTGCCGAAGGGCTTGCTCCGCTTCCACCGCTATGAGGACGGGGCGCGCACGGCCATGGAGGAGCACCTCGTAGAGGGCGCACGCTACGCCAGCACCAACGGCGAGGCCCACATCCACTTCACCGTCTCGCACGAGCACCTGCCTTTGTTCAAGGCGGAGGTGGAGAAGCGGGTAGGGAAGTATGCGGAGAAGTACCAGGTGCGCTACGACATCTCCTTCTCGGAGCAGAAACCGAGCACGGACACCGTGGCGGCCAATCCCGACAACTCGCTCTTCCGCAACGAAGACGGGTCGCTTTTGTTCAGACCGGGTGGACACGGCGCACTCATCGAGAACCTCAACGACCTGGAGGCCGACGTGGTCTTCATCAAGAACATCGACAACGTGGTGCCTGACCGGTTGAAGGAGGACACCGTCACCTACAAGGCGCTGCTGGGTGGCGTCCTCGTGGCGCTGCAGGAGCGCGTCTTCGACTATCTTAGATCGCTCGACGAGGCCACGCCGACGAAGGAGAAACTGGCCGAGATGGAAGACTTCCTGGAGCACACGCTCTGGTGTTTGCCGCCGAAGGAGAAGGCGGGATGGAGCGACCAGGAGCGTGCCGACTACCTGCACCGCAAGTTGCACCGACCGATCCGCGTCTGTGGTATGGTGAAGAATGTGGGTGAGCCCGGCGGAGGACCGTTCCTCGCCTACAACCAGGACGGCACGGTGAGCCTGCAGATCCTGGAGTCGAGCCAAATCGACAAGGCCAACGAGGCCTACCAGCGGATGTTCTCCGAGGGCACGCATTTCAATCCCGTGGACCTCGTCTGTGGCGTCATCGACTACAAGGGCGTGGCGTTCGACCTCCCGAAATTTGTGGATCCCTCCACGGGCTTCATCAGCACGAAGAGCAAGAACGGACGCGAACTAAAGGCCCTGGAGCTCCCGGGACTGTGGAATGGCGCGATGAGCGACTGGAACACGGTCTTCGTCGAAGTGCCGCTCTCTACGTTCAATCCCGTCAAGACGGTCAACGACCTGCTCCGCGAGCAGCATCAGTAGGCCGAGGGGATAAGTACAAGTATAAGTACATGAAAAAAAACAAGTACAAGAAAAGCCGCTGAATGGTCAGCGGCTTTTCTCGTTATAATGCAATTTACTTGCGATGGTTCGTTTTCTTGATTATCCGAAGTTATCGTACATGATGCTCTCCGGCTCCACACCGAGACTGTCGAGATAGTCGGTGACGGTCTTGATGAGCATGGGAGGACCGCAGAGGTAGTACTCGCAATCCTCGGGAGCGTCGTGGTCCTTCAGATAGGTGTCGCGGATGCAGTTGACGGCGAAGCCCGTGTAGTACTTCACACCCAGCTCGTCGGCCTTCGGATCCTGACGGTCGAGGGAGAGGTGCATGTGGAAGTTGGGGAACTCCTTCTCCAGCTCCCAGAAGTCCTCCAGGAAGAAGGCCTCGGTCAGCGAGCGTGCGCCATAGAAGAAGTGCATCTCGCGATCGGTGCAGTGGAGCGTCTTCGTCATGTGCATGATCTGGGCGCGGAGCGGAGCCATACCAGCACCACCACCAATCCAGATCATCTCGCGCTTAGACTCGAAGTTGGGATGGAAGTCGCCGTAGGGACCCGACATCATCACCTTGTCGCCAGGCTTCAAGGAGAAGATGTAGCTGGAACCGATACCGGTCGGCACATCCTGGAATCCTACCTCGGGACGCGGCTTGAACGGCGTCGTGGCGATACGCACCGTCAGGGTGATGATGTCGCCCTCGGCGGGGTAGTTGGCCATGGAGTAGGCGCGGATCGTGGGCTCGGGGTTGTGAGCCTTCAGCGAGAAGATGTTGAAGTTCTTCCATGCGCCCATGTAGTCCTCGCCGATGTCGTTCTTGTCGAAATCCTTGTCGTAGTCGATGCAGTCGTAGGCAGGAATCTTGATCTGGGCGTAGGAACCCGGCACGAAGTCCATGTGCTCGCCCGGGGGCAGGGCCACCTTGAACTCCTTGATGAAGGAGGAGACGTTCTTGTTGGAAAGCACGGTGCACTCCCACTCCTTGACGCCCATCACAGACTCGGGCACCTTGACGCTCATGTCGCCCTTGACCTTGCACTGGCAACCCAGGCGCCAGTTCTCCTTGATCTGCTTGCGCGTGAAGTGGGGACGCTCGGAGTCGAGGATCTCGCCACCACCGCTGAGCACCTGCAGCTTGCACTGTCCGCAGCTGGCCTTTCCGCCACAAGCGGAGGGCAGGTAGATGCCGTTCTCGTTGAGCGTGGCCATGATGCTCGATCCCTGATCGACGTTCAGCTGCTTGTCGCCATTGATCGTGATGGTCACTTTTCCGCTCGGGCTAAGAAACTTCTTGGCCAAGAGCAGGATGACAACCAACAGGAGTATTACCGCAAGGAACACTCCTACACTGCTGATAATGAAATTGATATCCATACGGTAATATTAAATTTTAAGTCCTGAGAAGCACATCATGGCCAATGCCATGAGGCCGACGGTGATAAATGTGATGCCGAGACCCTGCAGGGGCTTGGGCACGTCGCAGTACTCCATCTTCTCGCGGATGGCACCCATCGAGGCGATGGCGAGCATCCAGCCCAGTCCTGAGCCGAAGGCGAAGGAAATGGCGTCCCAGACGTTGCCGATGTACTGTGAGGAGGCGGGGTCGAGACCTATGCGCTGCTGCATGAAGAGCGAACCACCCATGATGGCGCAGTTCACGGCGATCAGCGGCAGGAAGATACCCAGCGCGCCATAGAGCGACGGGGAATACTTCTCGACGGCCATCTCCACGATCTGGACGATACCTGCGATGACGGCGATGAAGAGAATGAAACTCAGGAAGCCCAGGCCCAGCGGGTCGAGCACCTTCGTCTGAAGGAGATAGTTGACGGGCAGCGTGACCACCAGCACGAAGGTGACGGCGGCACCGAGACCCACCGAGGTCTTCACGTTCTTGGAAACGGCAAGGAACGAGCACATGCCGAGGAAGAAGGCGAATACCATGTTGTCCACGAAGATGGACCGGAAAAATAGACTGATTATATGTTCCATAACTTATATCTCCTCCTTAATTGTTCTCCTTGTAGAAATAGGCACGGTGTACCCAGATGACACATCCCACGAGGATGAGGGCCGTAGCCGACATGGTCATCATACCATTGTTCATGTAGCCAGCCTGATAGACGCTCTCGGGGATGAGCTGGAAGCCCAGCAGCGATCCGCGGCCGAAGAACTCGCGCACGCCACCGACGATGACGAGGATGAGCGCGTAGCCCAGTCCGTTGCCGACGCCGTCGAGGAACGAGGGCCAAGGCTTGTTGGTCATGGCAAAGGCCTCCAGACGACCCATGAGGATACAGTTGGTGATGATCAGACCGACATAGACGGAGAGCTGCACGCTCACGTCGTAGGCGAAGGCCTTGAGCACCTGGTTGACCACAGTCACCAGCGCGGCAACGACCACCAGCTGCACGATGATACGGATGCGGTTGGGGATGGTGTTGCGGATGATGGAGATGATCGTATTGGAAAATGCCGTGATGATTGTTACGGCAAGGCCCATGACGATAGCCGGCTTCAGCTGCGAAGTGACGGCCAAGGCGGAGCAAATACCCAGCACCTGAACCAAGACAGGGTTGTCAAGGTTGAAGGGATTGGTCAGAGCCTCTTTGTTTTGTTTACTGAATAAAGCCATCTTTTCTTACTTAGCATTAAAGAATTTAACATAGGGCTGCAGGCCGCCTTTCTCGGCTTTGAGCATGTCGGCCACACCGTTGGAGGTGATGGTGGCACCCGTCACGCAGTCCACCTGCGTCTTGGGGTCGGTGACCTTCTTCTCCACGGAGAGAGCGACGTGGTCGCGGTCGCCGTTGGCGAAGAGCTCCTTGCCCTTGAACAGGTCCTGCCACTTCTTGTTGTCCTTGATCTCGGCACCCAAGCCGGCAGTCTCGCCCTCATGGTTGAAGTAGGCGCCAAAGACGGTCGTCTTGTCGCCATTGACGGCGATGAAACCGCTGATGGGGCCCCAGAGGCCGTTGCCATAGACGGGGATGACATACTTCGTCTCGCCATCCACCTTGCAGCGGAAGACGACGAGCTTGCCGTCCTTGGCCTCGGCGGAGTTGAGGTGCTGGAAACCAGCCTCCGTGCCGCCCTGCTTGCCAGCCTCGACCACGTTGCCATTGGCGTCGATCATGTCGTCGGCCTCGACGAGGTCCTGCCAGAGCTTGGCAGCCTCCTCATTGGTCATGTCGCGGTCCTGGTTGAGCGCATAGAGGATCTGCTTCTGTGTGTCGAGCATCACGTTGGCATCCTGCTGCGGCTTCAAAGCCTGATAGACGGATGCGAGCATCAATGCCACGACCACAACGAGGACGACCGAATAGATGATGGTGTATGAATTGGTGTTTGTTTTCATCTTTCTTTCCTCCTTACTTATTGGTTAGCATTCTTTTGCGCCCCACGCTTGCTGCGGCGGCTGATGTTGCGGTCCACCACGCAGTAGTCGATCAGCGGAGCAAACATGTTGCCGAAGAGGATGGCGAGCATCATGCCCTCGGGGTAGCCGGGGTTCATCACGCGCACCACAACGGCCATGATGCCGATGAGCGCACCATAGACCCACTTACCACTCTCGGTACGGGCCGAGGTGACAGGGTCGGTGGCCATGAAGACGGCACCGAAGCAGAAACCGCCGAGCACGATGTGCTCATACCAGGGGATGCTGCTCATGCCCAGCTGCTCGAAGACCACGGCCATCAGACCGCCACCGAGGAACACGCTCAGCATGGTCTTCCAGGAGGCAATGCCCGTCCACAGCAGGATCACGGCGCCAATGGCGATGGCGATGACGGAGGTCTCGCCCATGGATCCCGGGATGAGACCGATGATCATGTCGTTGAAGCTGGCGGAGACGTCGGCGTGCTGAGCGATCTCACCCAGCGGAGTGGCCATCGTATAGCCGTCGGGGGCCTTGAAACCCATACCCAAGATCGGCTCCGTGGCCACCCAGATGGTGTCGCCAGTCATGCTGCTGGGGTAGGAGAAGAAAAGGAACGCACGCGCGAGGAGCGCGGGGTTGAAGACGTTCATACCCGTACCACCGAAGATCTCCTTGCCGATGACGACGGCGAAGGCAACGGCCAGGGCCAGGATCCACAACGGCGTGGAGACGGGGATGATCAGCGGAATCAGGATACCGGAGACGAGGTAGCCCTCCTGGATCTCCTCGCCCTTGTACTGGGCCCAGGCAAACTCGATGCCGAGACCGACAATATAGCTGACGAGAATCTTGGGCAGCATGGCAGCGAAGCCATAGAGGAACATACCCATGAACGTAGCCTCGGCCAGCTTGCTTGCGGCCACGGCGTTCTGGTATCCGATGTTGTACATTCCGAAGAGCATGGCGGGCAACAATGCGATGACCACAAAGCTCATGATGCGCTTCGAGTCGATAGCGTCGTGGATGGAGACACCGCTCTTGGATGTCGTGTGCGGCACATAAAGGAATGTGTCGAAACCATCATAGACACTACGGAAAGCGTGGAGCTTGCCGCCCTCCTCGAAGTTCGGACGTATCTTGTCGAGATAATTTCTAAGACTCATATCTGTAACTTTCTTGTTTAAGCATTTTCTTTACGGAGGATATCAAGACCCTGACGCACAATCTGTTGCAGAGGCAGCTTCGAGCTATCCACAAACTCGGCCAGCGCGAAGTCCTCCGGGCTCACCTCGTAGATGCCCAACTGCTCCTGCTTGTCGATGTTGCCCGTGATGATAGCCTTGACAAGGTACTCACCATAGATGTCCATCGGCAGCACGCGGTCGTACTCACCACTCATGATCATGCGGCGCTCGCCACCCTTGATGCGCGCGTCGAGCGTGTACTCCTTCTTGCCCTGCAACCATGAGAAGTAGCTGCGAGAGGTGGAGAACGTGTTGGCACGCGGCATGATCCAACCGGCCAGCTCATCGACGTCGTCGCCCTCGGGGATGGCACAGACCTCGGAGGTGTGTGCGCCCAATACGCTCTCGTCGTTGGCGATGCGGCCCGTGAGCGGGTTGCCGTTGAGCAGACGCACATGGCGGTCGCTCTTCACGTTGCCGGCAATGATCTCCTTCAGCGGCGTGCCGACCAAAGCCTCGACATAGGCGGGAGACTTGATCTCGCTGCCTGCCACGGCTACCATGCGGCGCAGATCGACTTTGCCCGTGTTGAACAGGCGACCGAAGAAGAGCACGGCCGTGGGATCGACCGTCCAGACCGTCTCGCCCTTGTTGACCGGGTCGAGGTGGTTCACCTGCACACCGACGTTGCCGGCAGGACAGGGACCGTCGAAGACCGTCACCTCAGCGTTCTTCGCACCAAGCAGCGCCTGGGAGGTCTGCTGAGCGCCCACGCCAAGATGCACGCGCGCGATGCGCGACAAAGCCGTGATACCAGCCTGGAAGTCCTTCTCCTGGCCCTTCAGCTCCAGCTCGAAGTCGCCCTGCAGCGGCTTGTCGCGGAGGGCGGAGACAAAGATGGCCTTCGGCATCGTGTCGGGAGTGGTGGAGACGGCATAGGGAAGCTGGTCGATGTAGCCGAAGAGACCAGCCTCAAGCAAGGCCTTGACAACGGCAGTTCCATCGAGCTTCGAGGGATCTTTCACACCAAATTCGGCATACTCCTGCTGGGCGTCGGCCTTCACCGTGACGCGGAGCACCTTGCGGCGATCACCACGCACAACAGCCGTCACCGTTCCGCTGACTGGGGACGCAAAGCCCACCTCAGGGAAACGCTTGTTGACAAACAATGCGTCGCCCGCACGGACATGGTCGCCCTCCTTGACGGCCACCTTCGGCGTCACACCAACGAAATCGTCGGGCACGAGCGAGTACTCTGCCGACGGCTTCAAGCGGGTAACGGTCTCTGCGGCACGTCCTTTCAGACGGATGTCCAAGCCCTTACGTAGCTTAATTGTTTCTGACATAGTTGAATCTAGATTGTTATGTAATTTCCTTTGTTCAAACCTCGTTTTGTAATTTTCGTGCAAAATTAACTATTTTCAGCCGATTACGGAAAGTTTTTGCGGAAAACTTTCAAGCGATTTGGGTTTTGTGTGGCAGATGGAGGAAAAAGGACGGGATAAAGGCACAATATTTTGCACGGAACGCCGTTCTGATAGGTATGAAAATGACGAGTTTGCGGCTCTTGCTCTTAGCCGCCCCCTTGGCCGTCCTATCCCTGGCGGCCTGTAGCGACGACGATTCCTTCTCGGCGTCGCCCGACCACCGGCTGGCCTTCTCTGCCGACACGGTAAGTCTCGACACGACCTTCTCCCGCGTGCCCACCACGACCCGCACCTTCTGGGTCTATAACCGATCGGGCGACGGCCTGCGATGCACCAGCGTCCGCCTGCGCAAGGGCAATCAGACGGGCTTCCGCGTCAATGTCGATGGAGTGTACCTCGGACAGGCCAGCGGCTATCAGGTCGGCGGCGTGGAACTGCGCAAGGACGACTCGCTGCGCGTCTTCGTAGAACTGACCTCTGCTGACACCCATTCCGAGGTGCCGGAACTGCTGGAGGACGACCTGGTCTTCACCCTGGAGAGTGGGGTAGAACAGAAGGTCAACCTACGGGCTTGGTCCTGGGACGCCACCCTACTGGATGGTTTAAAGATAAGTCGTGACACGCTGATACAGAGCACAAAACCCATAGTGGTTAAAGGAAACATAGAGGTGGATAGCGCCGCCACGCTCACCATCGGAGCGGGCACGACACTCTACTTCTCCAACCATGCTGGCATCGACGTCTATGGCACGCTGCGCGCCGAGGGAACGCCCGAGGCCAACGTCACGCTGCGCGGCGACCGTATCGACCGCATGTTCGACTACCTGCCCTACGACCGCGTCTCGGGACAGTGGCAGGGCATACGGCTCCACGCCTCTTCTTTCGACAACGAGATCCAATACACCGACCTCCACTCGGCCTACAACGGCATCGTCTGCGACTCCTCCGCGGCCGACCGCACCAAACTCCGCCTCTATAACAGTACGGTGCACAACTGCCAGGGCTATGGCCTCTATGCCGTGGGGTGTCAGCTCGACCTCTACAACACGCAGGTCACCAATGCTTCCATCGACTGCGTCTCCATCACGGGAGGCAGCGTGGTGATGCGCCATTGCACCCTGGCGCAGTTCTTCCCCTTCGATCTTGGAAAGCCCGTGGGCGTGGCGCTCCGCTTCGGCGACCGCTACGAGGGCGACGTGACGATACCGCTGACGCGATTTGACATCTTCAACACCATCGTCACGGGCTACTCCGACGACGAGATCATGGGCAATTTCTCCGACGTGGAGACGGCGACCTACTTGTTCGACCACTGTCTGCTGCGCACCGGAGAACCCGAGACGATCGACGAGGCCCACTACAAGGGGGTGATCTGGGAGAACGTCAAGGACACAACGGCTTTCGGACGAAAGAACTTCGTCAAGATCGACTATGACAAGCAGTACTTCGACTTCCACCTCGACAGCGTCTCCCACGCCATCGACTCGGCAGCAGTATCGCCAGAGGGATGGGGACGCACCGACCGCGACGGACTGCCCCGCGACGAGCGGCCCGACATCGGATGCTTCGAATATCGGAAGCCTGCAGAGCAATAGGAGCAGTCTCCCGTGCTGCTTGGTGCGGGAGACTTCCAGCACTGTTTGACGCGGGAAGTTCAGCCGTTTTCAGGCTTTAAACTGAAAATTCCGTCCTTTTTCTTTGTCAATTGGAAAAATCGTAGTATCTTTGCACCCGCTTTGAAGCTGAAAGCATTCGGGGTGTAGCGCAGCCCGGTAGCGCTCCTGGTTTGGGACCAGGTGGTCGCAGGTTCGAATCCTGTCGCCCCGACCGAAGAGAGAGTCAGATTAACCCGTTTAATCTGGCTTTTTTTCTTATTCAGAATCCAAGGCGCTCCCTGCTACAGTCTTTTGTATATATAAGCCTATACTATTCAATGAAGAAAAAGCCTGTTGTTTTTTCAACAAGGCAAACAAAACCAAGGCGATTGTTTTAAAAGACAAGGCAATTGTTTAAAAGGCAAGGCGAATAATTCACAAGATATATACTTTTACTTTAAAAACAAGATGAATATGAAAAGATGGTTGCTTGCGATGGCCCTCGTGGTCTCGGTATTGTCGGTGTGGGGGCAAGGCTGCTGCGCCGACACGGTCACGTTTGCCGGAAGAATAGAAAATGCTGAGTATCAGGTGTGGATCGAGATGGACTTCTACCACAACGACGTCGTCACGCCCGGACAAGAGATCTTCGGCCAGGTGCCGGGCTACTTCGGGGCGAAGCGCGACACGCGCAAGTGGATCTTCGTCGATGCGGAGGTCAAGGGCAAGCAGGCCCGCCTCGTCATCACCAACGACTATGGCAGCGAGGACCTGGAGGCCCGGCTGACGCTGGAGCGCGACGGCACCTATACGCTGGAGCGCCTGAAAGGGAGCACGATGAAGATCGTCGTGGGAGGCAAATGGGTGAACATCCCCAAGAAACTGACATTCAAGCGCCCTGCCGCCACCAATCCCGCAGCATAGGCAAAGAAGAGGTTGGCAGAGTAGGAACAACCGTAGGCAAAGGAGCGAATGGCGGAGTAGGAACAGCCGTAGGAAAGGAGTCGGTTGACAGAGTAGGAGCAGTCGTAGGCGAAGGAGTGGGCGTTATTCCTTTCCCAGTTCTATGACCGTCATCTCGGGCCATGCGCCCAGCCTGAAGGGGAACGACCCGCCCAGTCCGAGCGACACGTAGAGCCACTGCGTTCCCGTGTGGTAAAGGCCTCCCCACTCCTTGAAGGCAAAGCGGGCCAGGCTCAACGGACCGATTCGCACCTGCGCGCCATGGGTGTGGCCAGCGAGGGTCAGCGCAATGTCTTTCCTTCCTACCACCTCGGCGCGCCAATGGTTGGGGTCGTGGGAGAGGAGGATCGTAAACGTGTCCGGCTCCAGTCCCCGAACCGCCTTCTCGAGGTCTCCCCGGACGGGGAATGGAGGTCTGCCGATATTCTCCACACCCGCTATGGCGATACGATCGTTGCCGCGCTGGAGGATTCGGTGCTCGTCGAGGAGCAGCGTCCATCCGACGTTGCGGACGACTTGTCCCAGCTGGTGGAAGTTGCGGTCGTGGTATCCCGTCCGTCGCTTCGGCCCATACTTGCAATAGTCATGATTGCCCAGGATGGCGAAGACGCCGTCGGGAGCCTGGAGCATGGCCAGGTCGTGGCGATAGGGAACGGCCTCGCGCGCCACCTTGTTGACCAAGTCGCCCGTGAAGACCACCAGGTCGGCCTCCTGCTGGTTGGCCGTTTCGATGACGCGGCGCACAAAGGGGTTGTGGCGACCGAACGTGCCGAGATGGAAGTCGGAGAGGTGGAGAAGGCGATAGCCGTCGAAGGCGGCGGGAAGAGTAGGGAAGCAAATCCTCACCTGTCTCACCTTCAGTCGGCGCCAGCCCAGCGTCAGTCCGTAGATGGCCAAGAGTTCGGCCGTGACGGCGGCGAGAAGACCCGCCCAGGGTGTGATAATCTGGAAGAGAAGGAAGCAGATCTTGGGCACGACGAAGCAGAGGATGCAGCCGTTGAGCGTGCGGGCGGCAAGACTGTGGCGAAACTCAAACACCAGGGCCAGCCAGGCTGCGGTCAGCAGGGTGGTGGGGAGAAACCACAGAATGCTCACGAGCAAAGGCACCTCTCTGAGGTAGAGGCTCCATATCGATACGTCGGGGAGCAAGGCGGTGAGGAGTATGACGATCAGAAACCGTTTCATATTGTCTTTTCCTTTCTTGTTTATAGAGGTTGTCTTCGCTATTCGTTTTGAGGATGTAAAATTACAAAAAATATTTCAATCTACGGCATAAAACCGAAATTATTTCGACCTGTACGGTTGAAACGGGCTGAAAGCCCAACAGAACATAGCCCAGGGCATCGCCCTGGGTATAATAGCAATCAACAAGACGCCCTGCAAGGGCAAAAGAATTGTTTATAGCCTGCTTCTTTAAAGCTTTTGCCCTTTCAGGGCGACAGATTGGTGTTCATAATTACCCAGGGCGTCGCCCTGGGCTAGGAACTTCTGCCCTTTACCTTTCCCTTCGGCCGGTGACCGTTGGTTCAGGGCGTATTGGGTAATTTCAACCGTACAAGTCGCATTGTTTTATGGTATCGTCCTGACGACTGCGAAAGATCCAAAATGGCGAAGTGGAAAGATGAAAACGTAAGGTGTAAGGTGTAAGGTTGCAAGTTCGCAAGGACGGTTCACATACGCCTTGTATGTGGATTCTCTTTTTTTACTCCATTTCTATCGCAACGCTCGCAGCATATAGACAAGAAAGCCCCACGACTTGCGTCGCAGGGCAGTATGATTTTTCCCACAAAAATGTTGCGCCTATCCGAGATACTTCATCAGTACGCGGGCGTTGCCGCTCTCGCGGATTTTCTCGATAGCCTTCTCGCGGATCTGCCGTACGCGTTCTCGCGTCAGTCCCATCTCCGTGCCGATCTCCTCCAGTCCCTTCTCGTGGCATCCGATACCGAAGCACTCCGTCACGATCGTGATCTCGCGGTCTTTGAGGGTCTTCTTCAGCACGGCCTTGAGGTCGTCGCTCATCGACTCGAAATCGACGCTGCGGTCTGTACGGCTGTCCTCGCCACCTGAGAGCATGTCGGCCATGGAGTTGTCGTCGTCGTCGCTAAACGGCGCGTCGATACTCATGTGGTGGTTGTCGGCATTCTGGCTCTGGCGGATGCGGCTCTCGTCGATGCCCGTCAGCTCCGAAAGCTCATGGATGGACGGACGGCGGTAGTGCTGCTGGATGAACTCGTTGGTCACCTGGTTGATCTTGGAGATCGCCGACACCTGGTTGAGCGGCAAGCGGACGATGCGACTCTGCTCGGCGATGGCCTGCAGGATGCTCTGGCGAATCCACCATACGGCATAGGAGATAAACTTAAAGCCGCGGGTCTCGTCAAACTTCTCAGCTGCCTTGACCAGGCCGATGTTGCCCTCGTCGATCAAATCGGTCAGCGAGAGACCTTGGTGCTGATACTGCTTGGCTACGGACACGACAAAACGCAAGTTGGCTTTAATCAACTTTTCCTTGGCGCGCTCACCCTTTCTGCCGCCCTTGTGAATCTCCTGCGCAAGTTCTATCTCCTCATCGACGGTGATCATGGGCTCGCGGCCAATCTCTACGAGGTACTTGTCGAGTGCTTCACTGGAGCGGTTGGTGATGCTCTTTTGAATTTTAAGTTGTCTCATGTATTATTTATTTCCCCTTCCTTTTTACCTGATTACTATTGGCGCTATTTCCCCAATATCCATAAAAGGCTCGCAAAGTTATACATTTTTCTTCGATTAGGAGGGGTAAACGACGGACGTTTAAGAATTTTTGGCTAAACAGTACGCAAAATTAGGCAATGTTATAATACAAACATTGCTTCTCGCCCACAAAAGGGCAGGCCGGCCGCGAGGAAAGCCTACTCGTAGATAGTGGGGTCGGGGAGGCCTGCCAGCACAAACGCCTCATGGCGCTCGACGCACGTGCCACACTTGCCACAATGCACGTTCCCGCCCTTGTAGCAGCTCCATGTTTCGGCGTAGTCGATGCCCAGTTGTGCGCCCCGCTTCACGATCTCCGTCTTCGTCAGTTGGGTGTAGGGCGCCACAACCTCCACGCCGACATAGGTTCCGGCCTGCGTGGCGTCGCTGATGGCCCGTATGAATCCAGGACGGCAGTCGGGATAGATGGCGTGGTCGCCACCATGATTGGCTATGAGCACCTTCTTCAGTTCGTGGCTCTCGGCAATGCCCGCCGCGATGGAGAGCATGATGCCATTGCGGAAGGGCACCACGGTGGAGCGCATGTTGTCGTCCGCATAGTGGCCCTCGGGAATGTCGCCGGCCCCCGAGAGGAGCGAACTCTTGAAATAGTCGTGCATGAAAGCCAGGGGTATCGTGATATGCTTGATACCCAAGCGTTCGCAGTGCAGGCGGGCGAAGGGAATCTCCCGCGCATTGTGGTTGGCACCATAGTCGAACGAGATCGCCAGCGCTATCTCCTCCGCCTTGTCATAGAGCAGCGTGATGGAGTCGAGTCCACCACTCACAATAATCACAGAATCTTTCATCGCCTGCAAAGGTAGTGCAAATCGAAGACAATACAAAAAGAATCTCGTTCTTTTTTATTGTTGAGACGCAGCCAACCTTGTTTAAGTAGCGCAAATCGAAGACTGAGTATGGAAAACAACAAATACAACTTTTACAACAAGTAACAACGCGCTACGCGTGTCAAAATCTTGCTGCAAGGTAAACAACAAGAACAACGCTTCGCGAGGACACCCGAGGACACCCAATATATAGGGTGCAAAATGAAAAGAATAAAAGAAGAGGACAAAAGAAGAGGACAAAAGAAGAGGACAAAAGAAGAGGACAAAAGAAGAGGACAAAGAAGAGGACAAAAGAAGATAATAAAAAAAAGAGACTGCCGCAAAGCAATCTCTTGTCGAAGTGGGTGGTGATGGATTCGAACCACCGAAGCTAGAAGCAGCAGATTTACAGTCTGCCCCATTTGGCCACTCTGGAAACCACCCGTGCTTTTGATTGGAAAAGCGATTGGTGGGCGTTGACGGATTCGAACCGCCGACCCTCTGCTTGTAAGGCAGATGCTCTAAACCAACTGAGCTAAACGCCCGCTTGTTTTCAAAAGCGGATGCAAAGTTACACGTTTTATCCGATACCACCAAATTTTTCTCTTAGTTTTGTTTAAAAATTAACATCCTTTAAAACACGACTCCATACATAGAGTTATCAGGAAATCCGCCCCCTTGGGGCTTGTAGTCGAATTATGGCAATAATTATTCAATATACTTTGGACGGGGCAGACTTTTTCAGTAACTTTGCACTCGGTTAACATATAGTGTTATGAATTTAAAAGTTCGTCTGGCCGCAATGAACTTCCTTGAGTTCGCTGCATGGGGCGCCTATCTAACGTCGATGGGCACGTATTTGGTCACGATCGGCATGGCCACGCAGATCGGTTGGTTCTATGCCATTCAAGGAATCGTCTCCATCTTCATGCCCGCCTTGATGGGTATCGTCGCTGACCGCTGGATACCCGCTCAGCGCCTGTTGGGATACTGCCACCTGCTGGCTGGTCTACTGATGCTCGCCACCGCCTATGCGGGGCAGCAGGGGCTCCACGACCTCCTCTTCCCGATCTACGCCCTCTCCGTAGCCTTCTACATGCCCACGCTCGCCCTGAGCAACTCCGTGGCCTACAACGGACTGACACAGGCCGGGATGGACACCGTCAAGCATTTCCCGCCCATCCGCGTCTTCGGCACCATCGGTTTCATCTGTACGATGTGGCTGGTCGATGTGCTGGGGTTCCAGGCCAACCAAAACCAGTTTGTGGCCTCCGCCGCGGTCAGCCTCCTCCTCTTCCTCTACACTTTCACGCTGCCCCATTGCCCCGTGGTCAAGAGCGGCGAGAAGAAGTCGGTCGCCGACGCCCTCGGACTGCGCGCCTTCGCCCTGCTCAAACAGAAGAAGATGGCCATTTTCTTCTGCTTCTCGATGCTCCTGGGCGTGAGTCTGCAGATCACCAACGGCTTCGCCAACCCCTTTATCACCTCTTTTAAAGACATACCCCAGTACGCCGACACCTTCGGCGTCAACCATGCCAATATGCTCATCTCGCTCTCCCAGATCAGCGAGACCTGCTGCATCCTCCTCATCCCCTTCTTTATGAAGCGCTACGGCATCAAGAACGTCATGATCATCGCCATGATGGCCTGGGTGTTGCGCTTCGGTCTCTTCGCCCTGGGCAATCCTGGCAGTGGCGTGTGGATGTTCATTCTCTCGATGATCGTCTATGGCGTGGCCTTCGACTTCTTCAACATCTCCGGATCGCTCTTTGTCGAGCAGAACACGGACACGAAGCAGCGAAGTTCCGCCCAAGGACTGTTTATGCTGATGACCAATGGTATCGGCGCGACTATTGGCACACTCTCCGCCCAGGCGGTGGTCAACGCCTACACCGTCGATGGCGTGACGCAGTGGGCCGCGTGCTGGTACGTCTTCGCAGGCTACGCCCTCGTGGTGGCCGTCGCCTTTGCGCTGATATTCCGACCCAAAACAAAAAAGCACAATGAAGAATAACCCAAAAGATATCGCCCGCGTCAACAACATGCTGACGGACTGTGTTGAACTGAAGTTGCACGACGTGGTCTGCATCGTGGGCGCCGACGAACTCCGCCTGATGATCCTCACCGACTCCGTGGGCAAACGACAACTCTCCGCCATCTGCGACCGCGCGGTGGAGAAGGAACTCGTGTTTCGCATGCACAAGACCGACTGCCAGGGACGCTTGCCCGAGGTGCTCTGCTCCCTGATGCCCGGACTGTGTCGCGACGACTACGCGCTCTATGTCTATGACATCACGGACGGGACGTATCACGTACACCTCGTCAACCGCAGGACGGCGGAAGAGACCGAGATCCGCATCACCGACGCCGTCCTCCTCTCGATGGTCGCCAACATCCCCCTGCTCACCAGCCATGCGTTCTTCGAGAAACAGGCCCTGCCGTTTGACCAAGCCAAGGGCAAGCTCAGAATGCCGGTCAACGCCATGACCACCGAGCAGCTCCGCGAGCATATCAAGCGAGCCGTGGCGGACGAGTACTACGAGGACGCCGCCAACATCAAAAAGGAACTGGAGAAGCGCAGCAAGGAGCAAGGTTCCGAGGAGGACCCACAATGAAAGAAGCCCGATACTTCTATGTGCCCCAGGCGGGACAGCGCGACGAGCTGCCCAGCGAGGAGGCACGCCACGCCGTGCGCGTGCTGCGGCTGGTGGAGGGAGACGAGATCTTCCTCATCGACGGCGCAGGCAGTTTTCTGCGCTGCACCATCACGCTGGCGGCACCCCACCACTGCGCCTACCGCGTGGAGGAGACGCAGGCCCAGCAGCCCACGTGGCGCGGCCACATCCATCTGGCCATTGCCCCGACCAAGGACATGGGGCGCATGGAGTGGATGGCGGAGAAGGCCACCGAGGTGGGATGGGACGAGGTGAGCTTCCTCGACACGCAGTTTTCGGAGCGCAGGTCGCTCCGTGCCGATCGCATCGACAAGATCGTCGTGGCGGCCATGAAGCAGAGCCGCAAGGCGTGGAAGCCCGTGGTCAACGAGATGACCTCCTTCCGCGCGTTTGTCGATGCCCACCAGGAGGGCCGGCGCTTCATCTGCCATTGCTACCCCGAGATAGCGCGCCAGGACTTCTTCGAAGCCATCACCGCGCCGCAGGGCGCCTCCGACGACATCACCGTGCTCGTGGGTCCCGAGGGCGACTTCTCCGTAGAGGAGGTGCGCTACGCCTTGGACCGGGGCTATGAGAGCGTGAGCCTGGGCAAGAGCCGTCTGCGCACGGAGACGGCAGGACTGGCGGCCGTCGTGATGGCCCAGCTGGCCCGCCGCAGGTAGCGTGCCCACGAGCAGCGGCAAGACAAAGAGAACAAACAGACCATTCAAGAGAGTCTTACTATAATACCTTATTTAATTTAACTGATTATGCAAAAAAGACTGTTTACCCTCGTTGTGATGCTGACGGCGATCTTCGCCTCGGCACTCGCACAAGTGACGACATCCGGCATCAGCGGAAAGGTCCTTTCCGCCGGCGACGACGTCATTGGTGCAACTGTCACGGCTACCCACAAGCCGTCGGGCACCGTCTATCGCGCAGTGACCAACATCGATGGACGCTTCTCCATCCAAGGTATGCGTGTGGGCGGCCCCTACACCGTGGAGGTCTCCTACATCGGCATGGAGACCAAGAAGTTTGAGAATGTCAGCCTCACCCTGGGTGAGACGGAGGACCTCTCCTGCTCGCTCTCCAACAACTCCAAGGAGCTGGAGGAGGTCGTCGTCACGGGCCAGGCTGGCGTAGATGCCACCAAGACGGGAGCGGCGCAGAGCATCAACGCTCGCCGCATCAGCGAGATCCCAACGGTGAGCCACAGCATCGCCGACATCGCGCGCATGAACCCGCAGATCACGACCAACGGTCAGAGCGGCGCCATGTCGTTTGCCGGCACGAACAACCGCTACAACGCCTTCCAGATCGACGGCGCGATGAACAACGACATGTTTGGTCTGACCGCCAACGGCAGCAACGGCGGCCAGGCGGGCGCCCAGCCAGTCTCCATGGAGACGGTGGAGCAGATCCAGATCAACGTCGCCCCGTTTGACGTTCGCCAGAGCGGATTCACCGGTGGAGCCATCAACGCCATCACCAAGAGTGGTACCAACGAGTTCCACGGTTCGGCCTATCTCTACGGCAACAACGAGAAGCTGGTGGGCCGCCACTACAAGCTGCCCGGTGGCAAGTATGCCGATCCCTATTCCGACGAGAGCGAGTCGATGTTTGGCTTCACCCTCGGCGGTCCGATCCTGAAGAACAAGCTCTTCTTCTTCGCCAACTTCGAACGCTCCTACAAGTCCTATCCCAACGAGTACGGACTGGGAACGCCCGACTCCAAGGTCGATGCCGACAAGGCCACGAGCATTCTCAACGCCATCAAGGACCTGGCGCAGCGACAGGGCATCAACTACAACGGACAGTATGACAGTTCCGACTCCGACACCTGGAGCAACAAGGCTGGCTTCAAGATCGACTGGAACATCAACGACTTCAACAAGTTTATGGTGCGCTGGAGCTATGTCAACGCCTCCACCCTCAACGGCAGAGGCGGCATCTCGACGCTCAACACCATCGACCACCTCTATCGCTTCAAGTCCAACACCAACACGGTGACGGCAGAGTTGCAGTCGCGCCTCTCGCCCGTCCTGAGCAACGAGGCCCGTCTGAGCTACGTCGGCGTGCGCGACAAGCGCACCTCGGGAGCCGCCTTCCCCTCCATCACCATCAAGAACGTGGGCAACGGAACGGTCAACATCGGCAACGAGTATAGCTCCATGGCCAACGGCCTCGACCAGGACGTCTGGACGCTGGAGGACAACCTCACCTGGTACAAGGGCAACCACACCCTCACCTTCGGTACGCACAACGAGCTCTACAGCTTCGACAACCTCTTCATCCAGAATCTCTACGGAAGCTACAACTTCCTGAGTGCCGACGACTTCTTCACCTACTACAACGGCGTTCTGGACGGCACGGGCATGTACACCGACAGCAAGGGCCATCTCAACCCCATCGGCACGCTCATCAACACCTACAACTTCGGACGCGCCAACGTCGCCGTCACGGGCGACCCGCGATGGAGCTCCGCCTTCTCGGCAGGACAGATCGGCTTCTACGCACAGGACAAGTGGAACGTCAACCGCAACTTCCAGCTGACCTACGGCATGCGCTTCGACATCCCGCTCTTCTTCGACACGCCGACGGAGAACGCACCGTTCAACGACTGGGCCTACGCCAACGGCTATGACCTCAAGACCAACCGCAAGTTGGCCTCCAAGCTCATGGTGAGCCCGCGCCTCGGATTCCGTTGGGACATCGCCGGCGACAAGCGCTACATCCTGCGTGGTGGCGCCGGCATCTTCACGGGCCGCATCCCCTTCGTATGGCTGAGCAACAACTTTACCAACACGGGCGTCCAGATGGAGAGCTACTACGTCAAGAACAGCAAGGACGTTTCCCTCATCCTCGACCCGAACCGCCAGTCGGAGAACGCCGAGAACCTCAAGGCCAGCGGCAGCCAGGTCATCAACGTCTTCGACAAGGACTTCAAGTTTGCACAGAACTTCCGACTCAACCTCGGATTCGACTTCGAGGCCCTGGGCATCAACTGGACCGCTGAGGCCATCTACTCCAAGACCCTCAACGACGTCTATTACCAGAACATCGCCTACAAGGAGAGCGGCAAGACGCTCGCCGACGAGACGGGCCTCGCCTGGGACGACCGTCCTCTCTATGAACGCGCATCGAAGGGCACGCCGTTCAACAACATCTACGTGCTCCGCAACACCAGCAAGGGCTACACCTACAACCTCTCGCTCAAGGCCGAGAAGCACTTCAACTTCGGCCTCGACCTCATGGCAAGCTACAGCTTCACGAAGTCGAAAAGCGTGGGTAGCCCCACGTCTTCCGTGGCACAGAGCAACTGGCGCAACACCCACACCTACCGCCAGAGCAACCATCCGGAGCTGGCCAACAGCGCCTTCAATATCCCGCACGTGCTGAAGGCTTCCGCTTTCTACCACATCGACTACGGACGCAACAAGATGTTCACCACCACCGTGGGTCTGATCTACCAGGGATCGAGCGGATCGCCCTACTCTATGCTCTACAGCGGCGACATCAACGGCGATGGTGCCACGAGCAACGACCTCTTCTTCATCCCGACGGACGAGCAGATCGACCAGATGCCGTTCAAGGCCACGAAGGCGCTCTCAGCAGACCAGCAGCGCGCCAACCTCAAGACGTGGCTGGCCAACACGCCCTACCTGCGCGACCACCGCGGCGAGTACTACAAGCGCTACGCCGACAACCTGCCGTTTGAGAGCCACTTCGACCTGCACGTAGCCCAGAAGTTCAACCTCAAGGTGGGAACCTACGTCCACTCGCTGGAGCTCTCGCTCGACATCATGAACGTAGGCAACTTGCTCAACAAGGACTGGGCCGCACCTACAGCAGCTCATACGTCAGCGAGTTTATGTCGCCCGTCACCTACAACAAGGGTGAGTATCAGTTCCTGAAGGATGCCGACTATATACTCAAGTATCCGAGCACGTACTACAGCCGCTGGCGCGGACAGATCGGACTGAAATACACGTTCTAAAACAGAAGTTCCTATCATCTGACCTTCAAGGCTCACACGCGATGGGCCTTGGAGGTCATTTTTCTAACTATACAACAAGCACAACAATAGTATGATCATAGACTTTGAGAAAATAGCCGAGGCCCACATCGAGGGCTTCAAGGGAGGTGAGGGCAAACTCGACACGCGCAACTACGTCGATGACCGCGCCCGCATCATGTACTCCACGCTTCGCCCGGGCGCCCGGTCCGGAGAGCACCGCCACGAGAGCACCTTTGAGGTGATCTACGTGCTGAGCGGCGAACTGACCTTCTGCTACGACGGTCAGGAGGAGGTCTGCCGCGTGGGACAGGCTCACTACTGCCCCGAGGGCCACACCCACGCCTTCGAGAACCGCACCGACCACGACGCGCTCTACCTCGCCATCGTCCCCACCTTGGGATAGGCGAAAAAGGGGCAGAAAGACAAAAAGGCCGAAATGATAGGAAATTCTTTGGCGTTTTGAGTGGAAAATGCTAACTTTGCAAAGAAATATCAATTATACCTATTATATATATGTATAGAACAAACACATGTGGAGAGCTTCGTCTGGAGGACGCAGGCCGCCAGGTGACGCTGGCAGGATGGGTGCAGCGCGTGCGCAAGATGGGAGGAATGACCTTCGTTGACCTGCGCGACCGCTACGGCATCACCCAGCTGGCATTCAACGAGGCCGTCAACGCGCCGCTTTGCGAAGAGGCCAATAAGTTGGGACGCGAGTATTGCATTCAGATAAAGGGTGTCGTCAACGAACGCCAGAGCAAGAACAACAAGATACCTACGGGCGACATCGAGATCGTCGTCGATGAGCTCAGCGTGCTCAGCCCGTCGCTCACGCCGCCGTTCACCATCGAGGACAATACGGATGGTGGCGACGACCTGCGCATGAAGTATCGCTACCTCGACCTGCGCCGTCCGGCGGTGCGCCGCAATTTGGAACTGCGCCACCGCATGACCATCCTGATCCGCAACTTCCTCGACCAGCAAAACTTCATCGAGGTGGAGACGCCGATCCTCATCGGATCCACGCCCGAGGGCGCACGCGACTTCGTCGTGCCTTCGCGCATGAACCCGGGACAGTTCTACGCGCTCCCGCAGAGTCCGCAGACGCTCAAGCAGCTGCTCATGGTGGCTGGCTTCGACCGCTACTTCCAGATAGCGAAGTGCTTCCGCGACGAGGACCTGCGCGCCGACCGTCAGCCAGAGTTTACGCAGATCGACTGCGAGATGTCGTTTGTGGACCAGGAGGATGTGCTCCAGTTGTTTGAGGAGATGGCCCGCGTGCTCTTCCGCGAGGTGAGAGGCGTGGAGCTTCCGAAACTGGAGCGGATGACCTGGCACGAGGCCATGCGCCGCTTCGGCAGCGACAAGCCCGACCTGCGCTTCGGCATGGAGTTTGTGGAGCTCATGGACGACCTCAAGGGCACGGGCAGCTTCTCCGTCTTCGACGAGGCAGCCTACATCGGCGGCATCGTCGTGCCGGGCTGCGCCGACTACAGCCGCAAGCAGCTCAACGAGCTGACCGACTTCGTCAAGCGCCCGCAGATCGGAGCCAAGGGCCTGGTCTTCATCAAGTATAATGCCGACGGCACGGTCAAGAGCAGCATCGACAAGTTCTACACGCCCGAGCAGCTCGCCAAGGTCAAGGAGACCACGGGAGCCAAGGACGGAGACCTCGTGCTCATCCTCTCGGGCGACAACGCCAACAAGACGCGCATCCAGCTCTGCTCGCTCCGTCTGGAGATGGGCAACCGCCTCGGACTGAGAGACAAGAATGTCTTCAAATGTCTGTGGATCATCGATTTCCCGCTCTTCGAGTGGAGCGACGAGGAGCAGCGTCTCATGGCCACACACCATCCCTTCACCATGCCCAACCCCGACGACCTCCCGCTCCTGGACGAGCATCCGGAGCAGGTGCGCGCCAAGGCCTACGACTTCGTCTGCAACGGCATCGAGGTGGGCGGCGGTTCGCTCCGTATCCACGACACGCAGCTGCAGGAGAAGATGTTTGAGGTGCTCGGATTCACGCCCGAGCGCGCCGAGGCGCAGTTTGGCTTCCTGATGAATGCTTTCAAGTATGGAGCACCGCCCCATGCCGGACTGGCCTTCGGTCTCGACCGCTTCGTCAGCATCATGGCCGGACTCGACTCCATCCGCGACTGCATCGCCTTCCCGAAGAACAACAGCGGACGCGACGTGATGCTCGACGCACCCTCGGAGATCGACGACAAGCAGCTGGACGAACTCCAAATCAAGGTGGAACTCAAAGCGTAATTTTCTTTGACGTAGGTCAAGAAATAACCATTCCTCCCTCGACGACAGCACGTTGTAACAGTCTTTTCACCTTATTGCTTTTGCATTTAGAGAATAAAACTGTAACTTTGTAACCGACATCGGTCAATAGGTTATACTCAAATCATTGAGAGATTTATTTTAAGTGTAAAAAGAAGTATGGAAACAAAGAAGGTAACAACAAAGACTACCGCCACGAAAGCCGCGGCAGCCAAGAGGACGACCGCCAGAAAGGCGTGCGCCCGCAAGAGTAGCGAAGTGGCTATCAATGCTCAGAATATCGGTTTCAAGGCTGGCGACGTTTACAATGCACTCGCCGCTGCCGACAAGGCATTGAGCGTGGAGGAGATCGCCAAGGCGGCACAGATCAGCGCCAACGAGGTGCTGGTCGGCTTGGGATGGCTCTTCAAGGAGGGCAAGGTCGCAGGACAAGAGGACAACAAAGTGGTTCTTGCATAAGCCATCAATTAGAAGAAATACTTCAAAGGGAGGTCTGTGGGCGAAGGCTTATAGGGCTCCCTTTTCTTTTCTTCCTGCGCTGCGTTTTCTTCCTACGCTACCGTTTCTTCCTACGCTCCTTGCGGCCTCGTCCGCATCGACCCCGCAGGAGGAAGGCAGCCACCTGCCAAACACCAACATCTATCACAGACAGCATAGACCTATAACATGAAATACGACCGACTCATCATAGAGATTCTAATGGAGGCTGGCAGCGACGGCCTGACGGTCAGAAAGGTTTCCCGCCATGTCTTCAATGCGGTCAACGGCCTGTTCGACGAAGCCGACATCGAGGCGGTCCACAAGCTGGTGCGGGCTTTTCTGCAGCGCCACAGCAAGGGGGCGAGTCCTGCGCTGGACCGTCCGAAGCACGGCAGCTATTCGCTCAACCGCAGGACGGCGGCAGGGCGGGCACTGATAGAGCGCCTGCTGAGCGAAGAAACGGATCAGCCCAGGCCGCAGGGCAGCGTCCAGGAACTCTCGATACCCTTCGACGACGACTTTTTCGCCGCTGAATAAGGCCGCTGAGGGAGCCAACTGCCTCCTGGCAGCGGTCCAAAACTTGAACAAACAGATATTTTCCTGTCATTTTTCAAAAAAATGGGCGTCAACAAGGTGGCGTATCATTTTTTCTTCGTATATTTGCGCTTTATTAATAAAATAAAGAACGCTAATCTTACATTGTATGGCAAGAAGTAACAATCACCTTGTAATTATGGCTGGAGGCGTGGGCAGTCGCTTCTGGCCGATGAGCACAACCGAGCATCCTAAACAGTTTATTGACGTGTTGGGCACGGGCAGAACTATGATTCAAATGGCTTTCGATCGCTTCGACGGCGTGGTGGAGGCCAAGAACATGTGGGTCGTCACAAACAAGTGCTACCGCGACCAGGTGCACGAGCAGCTGCCCGAGATTCCGGAGAGCCACATCCTCTGCGAGCCGTGCCGACGCAACACCGCGCCGTGTATCGCCTATGTGAGCTGGCGAATCAAGGACGAGGACCCGAAGGCCAACATCGTCGTGGCGCCCAGCGACCACCTGGTGGTGGACATTGCCGAGTTTAAGCGCGTGGTGGCAAGCTGCCTCGACTTCACCTCCGGCACCGACGCCATCGTCACCCTCGGCATGAAGGCCACGCGCCCCGAGACGGGCTACGGCTACATCCAGGCCGACCTATCGCTCGCCTCGCCCCGCAATAGGGAGATATTCCGCGTCGATCAGTTTCACGAGAAGCCGAAGCGCGAGGTGGCGGAGACCTACCTGAAAGAGAAAAACTTCTTCTGGAACGCGGGCATCTTCATTTGGAGCGCAGCCACCATCGTCAATGCCTTCCGCGTCTATCAGCCCAACATAGCCAAGATCTTCGACCGCATACGCCCCATGCTCGGCACACCCGACGAGCAGCGCATCATCGACGAGGTCTATCCCCAGTGCGAGAACATCTCCGTCGACTACGCCATCATGGAGAAGGCGGAGGAAATCTTCGTCTGCCCCTCCGACTTCGGATGGAGCGACCTCGGCACCTGGGGCAGCCTGCTCCTGCAGACGCCCAAGGACATCTATGGCAACGCCGTGATCGGACAGAACGTGCAGCTCTACGACAGCCACAACTGCATCGTCCATACGCTCGAAGAGAAGCGCGTGGTGATAGAGGGGCTCGACGGCTACATCGTGGCGGAAAACGACGACACGCTCCTCATCTGCAAACTCTCGGAGGAACAACGCATCCGTCAGTTCTCGGAGGAGTTGTAATACGCAACGCAAACAAGGAGGTGGGCGCTATCTGTGGAGTATCGCAGGATAGGGCTCACTTTGGCCTCAACGAGGCATAGGACAACTCTGCAGGGGCCTGCTGCGGCGGCCGCTTGCGGACATCAACTAAAAAAGCGATTATCAAATGGAAAAGAAAGTGGCCCTCATCACGGGCATCACGGGTCAGGACGGTTCGTTCCTGGCCGAGTTTTTGATTGGAAAGGGGTATGAGGTGCATGGATTGTTGCGCCGCAGCTCCTCCTTCAACACAGGACGCATCGAGCACCTCTATCTGGACGAATGGGTGCGCGACATGAAGCAGAAGCGACTGGTGGACCTCCACTGGGCGGACATGACCGACTCCTCGTCGCTCATCCGCATCATCGGCGAGACCAAGCCGACGGAGATCTACAACCTGGCCGCACAAAGCCATGTCAAGGTGAGCTTCGACGTGCCGGAATATACTGCCGAGACCGACGCTGTCGGCGTACTGCGACTGCTCGAAGCCGTCCGTATCTGCGGACTGGAGAAGACGTGCCGCATCTACCAGGCGTCCACCTCCGAGCTCTACGGACAGGTGCAGGAGGTGCCTCAGCGCGAGACCACGCCTTTCTATCCGCGAAGCCCCTATGGCGTGGCAAAGCTCTACGGCTATTGGATCGTGAAGAACTACCGCGAGTCCTACGGGCTCTATTGCTGCAACGGCATCCTCTTCAACCACGAGAGCGAGCGGCGCGGAGAAAACTTCGTGACGCGCAAGATCACCCTGGCGGCCAGCCGCATCGCACAGGGATTCCAGGACAAACTCTATCTCGGCAATCTCAACGCCCTCCGCGACTGGGGCTACGCCAAGGACTACATCGAGTGTATGTGGCTCATCCTCCAGCAGGAGCAACCCGAGGACTTCGTCATCGCCACGGGCGAATACCACACCGTGCGCGACTTTGCCACGCTGGCCTTCCACCATGCGGGTATCGAACTGGAATGGCAGGGCGAGGGCCTCAACGAGAAGGGCATAGACCGCGCCACGGGCCGCGTGCTGGTGGAGGTGGACCCGAAGTATTTCCGCCCGGCCGAGGTAGAGCAGCTGCTTGGCGACCCGACGAAGGCAAAGGAGAAACTGGGATGGAACCCGCACAAGACCTCGTTCGAAGAACTGGTGTGCATCATGGTGGAACACGACATGCGCTTCGTGCGCAAACTCTATCTCAAGGCACAGATGCCGGAGTAGGATGCTGCCAAACCAAAGGAGTAGGATACTGTCAAGCCAAAAGTAAAAACGCTATAACGAAGAAAAGAATTATGCTGGATAAGAATACCAAGATTTATATCGCCGGCCACCGTGGACTGGTCGGTTCTGCCATTTGGAAGAACCTGGAGAACCGAGGCTACCACAACCTCGTGGGGCGCACCCATGCCGAGCTCGACCTCGCGGACCAGCGGGCCGTGGAGGAGTTTTTCAAGGCCGAACGCCCCGAGGCGGTCGTGCTCGCGGCTGCCTTCGTGGGTGGCATCATGGCCAACTCGCTCTACCGCGCCGACTTCATCATGCAGAACTTGAAGATGCAGTGCAACGTCATCGACTGTGCCTATCGCTACAAGGTGAAGAAGTTGCTCTTCCTCGGATCTACCTGCATCTATCCGAAGAATGCGCCGCAGCCGATGGGGGAGGACGCGCTGCTCACCTCGCCGCTGGAATATACCAACGAGGAGTATGCCATCGCCAAGATAGCAGGACTGAAGATGTGTGAGAGCTACAACCTGCAGTATGGCACCAACTACATCGCCGTGATGCCGACCAACCTCTATGGGCCCAACGACAACTTCCACCTGGAGAACAGCCACGTGCTTCCAGCCATGATGCGCAAGTTCTATCTGGCCAAATGCCTGCACGAGAACGACTGGGAGGCCGTGCGCCACGACATGGAGAAGCGGCCTATCAACCCGCCCACCACGCTTGCCGAGACGATCGGCGAGGGCAACGTGGGAGGACAGGATTCGGAGGATCGCATCCTCGCCGCCCTCCAGTTTTTCGGTATAGAGGCCAACCGGGTGACGCTCTGGGGCGACGGAACGCCGCTGCGCGAGTTTCTGTGGAGCGAGGACATGGCCGACGCCAGCGTCTATCTCTTGCTCAACGTCGATTTCAAGGACATCATTGGCATAGAGAAATACTCCAGCGTCTTCTACGGGTCGCGAACGGACGGCGCGGTCGATCGCAACAACTCCGAGGGACGAGGGGGCGCCATCCCGGCCTTAGGGGAGATACGCAACTGCCATATCAACGTCGGAACGGGCAAGGAACTGACCATCCGCGCGCTGGCCAAACTGGTGGCGCGCACCGTCGGATTCAAAGGTACTATCGTCTGGGACTGCGACAAACCCAACGGCACGCCGCGTAAGCTGATCGACGTCTCGAAGCTCCATAGCCTGGGATGGCAACATCGTGTGGAGATAGAGGAGGGTGTGGCCCAGCTCTACGACTGGTATCGCCACGCGTAATAAAAAAAGATAAAAAAGCATAAAAAAGTAGCAGGAGCAGGCAGACAACGCGTCCCCGCCTGCTCCTGCCATTTTGCATTTTGACGACTGCGAAAGGGCAAAATGGCGAAGTGAAAATGAAAACGTAAGGTGTAAGGTGTAAGGTCGCAGAGGTGCAGGGTCACAGGGATGCAAGATCACAGGGCTACAGGGTGCAGGGACGAATCGCATATCTTTGTGTACAATATTTTTACCCATTTTTCTATCAAATCGCTCCCGATTCCTAATGGTTTCCGCCGACTGAGCATGAGGAAAACACTTCCTTTTGAGACCTTGAAGCCTCACATGTTGATAGCGACATGACAGGCTTCGTCTGTCGTAAACTGGCTGTTCTGCTGCTTGTAGATCTCGACAAAGGGCATTTTGGAGGGGTTCGAGAGACATCCGAGAGACATTCGAGAGGCATTTTTAGCTTCATTTGACGGTAAAACTGCGAAAAAGACGTGTGAACAGGGGATTTTTCACGATAAAAGCCTTCTTTGTGGAATGAACGAAAAGAGAGGGCGTTTTTCGAATAAAAGAGGGTAGTGTGTTTAGATTTATCTGTCAATGAGATAGTTACAACTTGTTTGCTCTATTTTTCATGACTCTTCCGAAAACGGCTTCCGATGGCTCTAAAAGTGGGTCGAATGGTTGTTTTTACTGCTTTAGCGACTGCCGCAAGGCATGTTTTAGCTTGTCGATGCAGTCTATCGACCCCATCAAGTTACGCATTTTCTTTGGATTCTCTTCTCTTTTCCCCCAGTTTTTCGAGGTAAAAGGGCGGGAGAGATGTATTCTTGATTTGTTAATGATGGTAAAAATGTAAGTTGCGGTCGTGAGCGAGGTAGATGTTTATTAGTTCTTCCACTAATCTTAAATAGCAGATAGATAGATGGTTAGGTACTGTTTGTTAAACAATAGATAGCAGCTTTGATTTTGCAGAAACTTACGAACTTACAAACTTACGAACTTACATTAAGGATTTGAAGAAAAGGGTCAAAGGGTGGGAAATGTATCGAGGGTGTGTCAAAACTCTCTTATTCTTAAAAAATCACAAAGCCCTGACTTTCAC
>OLFU01000382.1_pt1 | contig 52281 bp, 53 predicted proteins | sample 1605161 | NCBI WGS metagenome assembly OLFU01 (sample SAMEA3888914, study PRJEB22519) | human gut metagenome | biome: human gut; feature: human-associated habitat; material: faeces | place: Denmark | collected 2011
TAGAGATCTTCGAAAGAAGAAATTCATTGACGGAGGGGATGCTGATGATAACACTTACGGAACTGATTCAGTTCACAAGTTTATTGATAAGCGTTGCCGGATTATTTTACCTTATCGGGAAAGATAACCATGGCAGAAAAAAATAACCGCCCCAGGCCAAGGTTGCGGTTATTTTCTATAACACATAAACCGGGCTAACCGTCTATCGGTAGCACCTTTTGTAATTCAATTATACCATAGTGATATTAAAAAGTAAATAAGATCATCAAAAGTCCGACCTTGCGTTGGAAAAACGAATTGTTATTTTTACTAATTTGTAAAAGAGACAATGAAAAAGAAAGTAAAGAAAAGGTTTTTTGCCATTCTCTTACTTCTTGCAATCGTTTTTACCAATGTGGGAACGGACTTTTTTTATGTTCAGGCGAGCAGCATAGAAGCAAATGAGAGTGTGCAGGAAGAAAACACAGAAACGATAACAGACACCGGAACTGTGGAAATAGGCACGGACAGCGTTTCTGATACAGAGGAAGTGAGTGAGAGCACGGAAACTGTGGAAGATACGGAGAAAGTGGATGAGAGCACAGAGACGGTTGCTGACACCGAGGTGATTGACACAGAAGAAGATATTCCGGAAGAAGTTACTCCGGAAGAAGAACAGATTCCAGATCAGGAATACACATGGAGAGATACGACTGTAGAACGCAATCTATATTATGATGACTGGTCAAAAGATAACATGGGGCGCATCTATCTTGGAGAAACATTAGAAGAACTTTTCCAGATGTATGAAGATCCAACGTTGGAAATGGCAGGATGGGAAGATTTCTTCGCAGGTACGTGTTTTGCAGGTGCAACCTTGGAAGATCTGAAATGGCTGCAGGAAAGCGGATACACAATGGATCAGCTTATACAGATTGCATCTGATAATAACAGAAGCAGTGTGTGGCAGATGTTGAGTGGAATTGCATTGATGGCAGCTTATAAAGATAAAACGGTTGCTTTTACAGGGGCTACCAGTACAGCCACAATACCTGCATTGGGGAGAGACAATGTTGCAGTTTATAAAATGGCAATGGGAGGAAAACCTGCATTCTGTGCGGATTGTGGAAAGCATATGACATCATCAACTGTGTTGTCATATATTCAGGAAGTAAATACTTCATATGTAAAAAAGGCAATGGCATATGCAGATAATGGTGGCGGATTTCCTATGGCTCAAATGTATATATGGTCAGGTGGAAACAAAGAATTATTTTTAAAAGCATATTGCCAATACAGATACAGTTTGTCTCATTTGTCTGCATCATATTCAGACATAGAAAAAATTGATGTTACAAAGTTAGATTACTATAACACTGCATTGACACATTACAACATGATAATCAATACAGACACAAGTGGCGTTCATGTTTATATGTATTCCAATGGTAATAGTTCATATCAGAGGATATATGCGCTATATCGTGATGAATTGCCGCCTACACCGATTGATCCACCAGGTCCGACGCCTACAGATGATCCGGTTTATGCGGATGTATCTGCTGATGCAGAGGCTTATGTGGATGCGAATGTAAGTTTAAATGTTGTGAAAAAGGACAATGTGACAGGTCAGGGACTGGCAGGTGCAGTATTTAATTTCTTCAAAGACGGAGGATTTGAGGGAAGCGGAACGACAGACGGTAATGGAAATGTAAGTTTTTCTTTTACGACATCTTACTATGGAGCTGCCAGCAGCTCCAAGACGTACTGTACGAATTACGGTTCATTGACAGACGATAAAAAGGCAACGGTAAGTACATATACCAGTTATGACGCTGCTTACAATGCAGCTTATAACGAGGCATACACCAAGGCTTTAAATGCAGCCAATGCAGCTAAGAACAGTACAAGCCATAATTATTCCGCTACGGAAGTGACAGCCAGAAATGGTTATTACTTAAATCCGGGGAATACGACAGTCGGACAGAGTGCCGCAGGGGATGCATCTTTAAATCTGTCACTTGCAAATGTGAGGACGACAGGAAGCATTACGATCACGAAAGAAGATAGTGAGACAGGTGCAATCGCACAGGGCGATGCAACACTGTCCGGCGCAGTCTATGGACTGTATGCGCGGAGTAACATCGTGCATCCGGACGGACATACCGGAATTTTATATACAGCCGGATCATTGGTTGCTACATTCCCACCAACGGATGCAAACAGACAGGCAAGGTTAGATAACCTTTATCTCGGAAATTATTACGTGAAGGAGATAACGCCATCCACCGGATATCTTCTGGACACGAAGGAGTATGACGTTGCTGTCACTTATGAAGGGCAGGACGTACCAAATGTGGTGAGGACATCTACGGTGACAGAGGATGTGATCAAGGGAAATATAAGGCTTGTAAAACATTTACAGGAAAAGGATCCTTCGGCTGCATCCAGACCACAGGTGCCGGAAGAAGGTGCAGAATTTGACATCATCCTAAAATCATCTGGCGTGACTTATGCGCACATTGTTACGGATGCAGACGGATTTGCACAGGCAAACATGCTGCCATACGGGAATTACATCGTAAGGCAGACAAAGGGTAAGGAAGGTTATTCATTTATCACTGATTTTGAAGTATTCATCAGGGCGCATGAAAGGACGTACTCTTACATTCTGGAAAACCTTGATTATACATCACAGCTGCAGGTCTTAAAAAAAGATGCAGAGACAGGTGAGCTTGTCAAGGTGGCAGGTGCCAAGTTTGAGATCTACAACGAGGCAGGGAAAAAAATTGTTCAGACGGTTTTATATCCTACCAAATATGACATATCGGTATTTGAGACAGACGAGAGCGGTATGCTGGAGCTTCCGCAGTGGCTTGGAAGTGGAAATTACACATTGAAAGAAGTCCAGGCACCGGAAGGCTACATTTTAAATCCAGATCCTATCCCATTTAAGGTTTTCAGGGAATATGAGGAAAAGGATAAATGGGGTGATTCCGTGATCCGCGTGGTATGTGAGGACGTATCGGTCAAAGGAATCATCGATGTTACAAAGGTGGCACCGGTATTGACTGCTTATGAGGATGGAAAATTTATTTATACCGAAGAGCGTGTGCGGGACGTGAGATTCCAGATCATAGCGGCGGAGGACATTTACCGTGCGGACAGACAGACGGATGCCGAAGGTAATCTGATAACCCTCTATAAAAAAGGAGACATAGTTGAGACGCTTGTAACTGATCCGCTTGGGGAAGCTTCTTCAATGGAGCTGCCGCTTGGAAAATACAAGGTAAAAGAGATTTATGTGCCGGGTGGTATCTATCTGGATCAGGAAGAGATCGAAGTGGAACTGAAATATGAGGATGACCGTACAGAGATCGTTTTCTCTCCGGCAGATTTTTATGATCAGAGACAGGAAATCGAGATTGGCGCATTCAAGTATGACACAAAAACAAACAAAGCCATTCCGGGAGTAGAGATCACGATATACGCAAACAGGGATATTCTTGATTATTACGGTAATGTGCTTGTAAAAAAGGGTGATGCCATCAGGAGCATTGTTACGGATAATGACGGAAAAGCAGACTTTGGAAAGGATCTTCCATTAAATGCCTATGCTGCAGAAGGGGATGATCCGGATGTGGAAGAGCCTATGTATTACATGAAGGAAACAAAGTTTCCGGTTGGTTATCTTCCGGAAGATAACACATATTTCATTTACAGTAGTACGCCGGACATGACAGTACAGTTTGTTAAGGAAAATGTGAATGTCAGCAATGTGCATGTGGATGGAATCATCAAAGTCACAAAGACAGCTCCGGTTCTTACCGGATATGACGAAAATGGACGTTTTGTATATACGGATGAACGCATACATGATGTGAAGTTTCAGATCATAGCAGCAGAGGATATTTACCGTGCAGACTGTGACCTCACGGAAGATGGGGAGCTTATCCCGATTTACAAAAAAGATGAAGTGATACAGGTGCTTACAACGGACAAGGATGGATATGCAGAGACGGCAAAACTGCCGCTTGGAAAATACCGGGTAAAAGAGATTTATGTGCCGGGAGGCATTTATCTGGATCAGGAAGAGATCGAAGTGGAACTGAAATATGCAGATGATGATACAGAGATCGTATATGAGAACGCAGATTTTTATGATCGGAGACAGCAGATCGAAGTGAGCGTGTATAAATACGACAAACTCACGGACAAAGCGATCGGCGGTGTGGAAGTATCCTTGTATGCGAACCGGGATATCCTGGACTATTACGGAAATCTGCTTGTGCAGAAAGGAACGCTTATCAGGAAAGGCATTACAGACAATGCCGGAAGATATGTATTTTCAACGGACATTCCATTAAATGCATATGCCAGAGAGCAGGAAAAAACAGATTCAGAGGATAAGGACGAGGAAGAACCTATGTATTATCTGATCGAATCTAAATTCCCGGATGGCTACATACCAAATGACATTGTTTATTACATCGACAGCAGGACACCAAAAATGACGGTCAGAAATACCTCTGAAAATGTAGACATCAGCAATGATCCATTGCAGGCAGAGCTTGAGGTAGACAAGAGCGCACCGAAATTTGCAAGTCCGGGCGGTACGTTGAGATTTACGGTCAGCAAGGTTACGAACCAGTGCATGTATGAAATGAATGAATTTACACTAACGGATATCCTGCCGGAACATGTAAAGCTGTCAGTGTTAAACACAGGTACATTTAAGAACCCTCGCAACCATGTGGTCAGCTATTCTATCTGGTTTAAGACAAACTACGATAGCGAATGGAGAGCATGGAAAACAGGTATTCAGAGCAATGAAGCGCAGGAGCTTAAGGTTGCAGATATGGGGCTTGGAGAGGATGAATATGTGACACAGTTCCAGTACAGGTTTGGCACGGTGCCGCCTTTCTTTGAAGTGGATGAGAACCCTTATTACGATGTGGTTGTGGACAGGGATGTTGATCTGAATACGGTTCTTGTAAACCATATCAAGCTTACTGGAAATAAATTTGGAAAGTATCTTACATCCGAAGATGAGACAGAAACACGTCTGTTATATGGAAAGATCAGAGCCTCTATTAATGGAAAAAATGGCAATGGTGGCTGGTTCGTACATACAAATGGTTCACCAAAGACTGGAGACCAGGGAAATCTTGCAGGTGCGGTTCTAGTTCTCATTGCAGGAATTATGCTCATTGCAGCTTCAATAAAGAAAAGAAAAGGAAATAAGGTGCGCGGTATGAAAGTACACATTTTTATCCTGTTTACGGTAGTATCGGCATTTGCTTTTTCGGATCATACCTATGCTGCAGACAGCACAGTTGTAAAAGAGAACAGATACACCACAAACAGCAGCGATGACCTGCATGCAGATTATGATGAAAAGATCATTGAGGACAATACCTTTTATAAATTGAAAAAGGTTGAGTATGAGGTGATCGACAAGAGTCAGGTGATCGTAGACAAGAGCGTTTTAAGCGATCTCATGCTGGATACGGATGAATATGATCCTCCGGAAAAGATTACAGAAGATGGGCTTATTTATAAGCTTGTGGATGTAAAACAGATAGAATCTGAAACATTGGATCAGGAAGTATCAGGATTTGATGATTATGAAAAAAAGATCAGTGAAACAGATGTTCCGCAGACCAAGACATTGAAGGTGGAAGATCTTCGCACTGGCGAGGAAATGGAAGTGGAATGTCCATTGAGTGGCATTGAAGTGCTTGATGGAGGAACTCTCATTAAGGATTCTATAGATGTTACATTTGAAGGCTACAGTCTTGGTGTATTCGAGTGGAATGGAAATTATGTAAGGTCAGATGATGAGTATCCGTTAAAGGGATACGAAAAAGATCTGTTAAAGAGTGTTGGGTTATCACCATCTATTTATTCTGTAAGTTCTATTACTTGGAAAGGTGAACCATACACAGATGAAAATGGAGTAGACTGCCGGGATGCAGTCGCAGAAATACAGCATTATGGGTATTTGTATAGGGCAAATTACTCTTCACATATCAAATATGTAAAGTATGAGGCTTCATACGAAAACGCTGAAAATGACAATTTTAATTACGTCATCAAGGCAACAGCAGTGTACGAAAAGGTAGTTCCTGTGACACAGGCAGTTTTTTATGCCGGGATCGGAATACTGATCTTTTGTATCTTGCTGGTACTCATAATGTATCTGGTTTCCAGAAATAAAAAAGAAGATGGAAAATCTTCAGAAAAAGAGAAAGGAGGAAATGCCTTATGATGACTATGATGACAGGAATAAGCAATTGGTTAATAAGTTATAGACCTGCGGTGCAAATCTTAGCAGCTATTGTTCTTATGGTGTGTGGTGCCGGTTGTATGATCCCATCTGAAAAAATTAAGACGTGGGCGACAGCTGCAATTCCTTATGTTGCATTAGGTGCAGGAATTATTTATTGTGCTACAAATTTAGCCAGCGAATTTGCATCTAATTTTGTATTTGAGGGTGCGGCTTATCTTTTGTTTTAAGCAAAAATCAGGAAGGTACTATTAATAGTACCTTCTTATCAGAGAGGTGAAAATGATAGATAAAAAAAAGCGGTTAATGAAGATAAACCGCATCATTTCAGATAAAAGGAATCTTGCTCTGATAACTTTTTTGATGGATGTTGCTTTTTTTATTGTGATTAATTTTGTCATCAATTCATTCGCCGGAATAACGTCCAGTGTTGGTGGTGGGGGAAAATTGGCAGATGCCATTTCCTTCGTAAACATATTCCCAAGGATGAGTTTGATATTACATTCAAAATTTGTCAGATCAGTGTACACAGTCCTTTTTCTTTTTATTGCAGTGTTGGATGTTGCATTTGTTTATCAGATTAAGTTTGCCTATTCCGAAGAGGAGATCAATATAGGGCAAAAGGGAACGCAGCGCTGGACAGAATTGGAGGAAATTAAAGAGCAGTATATAGAGATTGAGGACAGGAAAATTGAGTATGATGGACCACCGGGATTTCCAATCTGTGAGCATGGAAACAAGATTTATATTGATACATCACCTGTCAATAACGTTGTCATTGGTACAACAAGATCAGGAAAAGGTGAGACGATGGTTTATAAGTCCATAGATGTATATTCCAGGTCAAAACAGAGACCATCAATTGTGGCGATTGACATGAAAATCGAACTTTATAAATCATCAAAGAAAACATTGGAAAAAAGGGGATATGAAGTATATCTGTTGAATCTGCAGGATCCTCTGCATTCTATGGGAGATGATGTACTCGATCTTATCAAGCAGTTTTATAAAGCCGGAAATCCTGCAGAAGCAGAGCTTCAGGCACAGGCATTTACATTTCTTGTTTTTGATCCGGAAAATCAGACTGGGAATGAACGGTACTTCGCAAGTACGGCTGCAACCATTACGGCGTGTCTTATCATTGCCATAACAGAAGATGCCCTAAAGGAAGATAAAATTATCAATAAAAAGAGAAAAGTGGCGTATAAGAAAAAAACAGAGGAATTTAAAAAATTATCAGATGAAGAAAAACAGAATGTAAGAAATGAATACCAGAATTACAAGACAGATGTTTTTTTAAACTATGATGTCCCTTATATACCGGATGAGGTTGAATATTATGATACAGATGTGAATGAGAAAAAGGTCAATATGTACAGTATCATTAATACATTTACAGAACTGCAGAGAAATGTAATTGACCCAGATACTCACACTACTATGCTGGAAGAATTTTTTACAAAACGTCCTCCGCTTGACAGGGCAAAACTTAAATATGCGTCATTGGAATTTGCGACATCAGGAACCAAAGGAAACGTTTACTCTACAATGCTTTCCAAACTGGATATTTTTACATTTGAAAATATTGCAAAGATGACAGCCGAAAACAGTATTCATTTTGTGGATATTGGATTTGGAGATAAACCGATTGCAGTATTCATTGGATTCCCGGATTATGATTCTTCCAAAAATTTTCTGGCAGTTACATTTATTAAGCAGGTATATGTGGCGTTGGCACAGAAGTGTGGGAAAAAAGGAAAATGCACACGGAGAGTAAAGATGGTCGTGGATGAGGCAGGTAATATGCCAAAGATTGAAGATTTAAGGGGAATGGTAACGATCGGTCTTGGACGAAATATATTTTTTGATTTTTATATTCAAAGCTTACAGCAGTTTGAAAGTGTTTATGGAAAAGACGGAGAGATTATTTATGGAAACTGCGGTAATAAAGTATATCTGATGGCAGGAGATGACGATACACCAGAAAAATTTTCAAAACAGATTGGAACGGAAACGGTTACGGATTTGCAGAGAACAGGATCTATGTTTTCCTTGTCCAAACATTTTATGGAAAGTTCTCTAGAAAAAAGACTGATTTCTGCAAATCAGTTGCAGGAACTCCGGGAGGGAGAGGCAGTCATCAAAAGAACCATGAAAAGAACGGATAACCATGGAAATCCTATTAAACCGACACCAATATTCAACAGCCTTGATACCGGAACAGCTTTTAAATACAGATATCAGTATTTGACAGATGATTTTCCAAATGCGGATGAGATTGATCTTGATGATGTAAACACAGAATCAAGGGAATATATCAATCTGAAAAACAGGGTATGGGATCCGGAAATTTCTTTTCGGCAGATGGCACAGGAGAAATTAAGCGAAAACGGAAGTAGACTGATAGATTTTCCAGAGAATGTCAGGGATGCAGTTTTAAAAATCATGGAGAAGATCAAAGGGAATGATTACAACAAAGATGAAGTCTTGGACATGGATATTACTGCGATTAAGAGCATTATCAATGCTGATAATTATTTAAAAAATTACGAGAAAAAGGCAATTATAATAACAATCAACAGTGTAGGCGGAGGAAAGCAATGCGAAGATTCAGTAAAAAAAGAAAATTAATGGTATCCGCGCTATGTTTTGGGATAATGATTTTTTTGTTCCGGACAGATGTATTTGCCATGACAGGTGATGAATTTGCTACATTTATGAGAAAAAACCAGGCATGGTTAGTATCAAATAATTTGTTTCTGGACATTGCACATACAATCGGCTGGGCACTTGTAAAGGGATGTGCAACACTGAGTGATTTATGTCAAAGCCTATATTCCTATTCGCTGGGATTAATAGATTTTACAACCTACGAACCATTACAGCAATGGATAGCAACCCTAAAAGGATTGTTTCAGGTACTGCTTACTGTATCACTTGTTTTTGCCGGAACAGTAATGATGATCGATCATGAAAAAAAGCCAAATTTCTTGAAAGCTGCTATGGTTGCAGGAATGAGCATTTCTGCACTTGGATACATCATGATCACGCTCAATCAGGGGGTAAATGCTTTTTGTCAGGAAGTGGCTGCCGGGGAATCCAATACAAGTAACATCATTAACGAAAATTTTTATGATTTTAAATATATTGATTCCAAATATGGCATGGCAAATATGGATATTTCCAATGAAAGTAACTTGGAAAATTATCATTATCCAGAAGGATCATTTGCGGTTGAAAATGTAAGGATCAATGATGTCATGAATTATGAAGATGCAGATGGTGATACAAAGTATATTTTAAGTCACAAACTATTGTGGCAGGTAGATGCATCTAATGGAACACAGTTTTATGCGATTCAGGATATTTACAATGGTTTTGGATGGAACAGCTCCGGTGGTGATGACTGGTTTAATGAGTTTTATTACAGATATCACGTAAATTACATCAATATTTATATAACGCTGATCGCATACTGCATCGTTTATATATGTGTCAGCTATAAAACAGTAAGGATTATTTATGAACTTGCCATAACAAGGATTTTGGCACTTTTATATTCAGCAGATGTGAATGGTTTGCAAAAGACATTAAAAATTCTTGGTTCACTGAAAGATGGATACATTGTACTGGTGCTGTCAGCAGTGTGTATCAAGGTTTTCAATTTTGCACAGTTATATTTGAATAGTAAAGCCGGACAAAATTCATTGGTTTACAATATCGTTTTTCTTTTTATTGCATTTGCCGTGGTAGATGGCCCGTATCTGATACAGCAGCTCACTGGCATTGATGCAGGACTGCAGAGTGGATTTGGAAAGATTATGGCAGCTTACCATGTTGCACAGGCAGCAAAAAATACAATTGCAAGACCGGCACAGTTTGCATGGCAGCAAAGACAGCACAGGCAGTTGCTTAATGCGATGGGTGCAAATGGTGGTGGTGGCAAAAGTTCATCAGATCATGGAAGTTCATCAGGAGGAGCGAAAGGTGGTAAATCAGATAGTTCAGGCGGTTCAAATGGCAATCCGTCAGATAATGATGGAAACGGTTTGAATAAAGACAATGGAAATCTGAATAATTCTTTTGACAAGGAAAGAAATAATAATGGCGGACAGAACAATCAGAAGGCAGGAGAAAATCAGAGCCAGAAGTCACAGAATCTTGAAAATGGTTCAAAGCAGGATAAAAACGAAAGTGGTATATCACAGTCAGGCGGATTAGATCATGATAAGACCGGCTCAGGAGAAGATGGAAAGCAGACAGGGGCATCAAACATTGAATCTGATATAAAAAATGCAGATACAAATGAGAGTGGTTTATCCATGAAGAACAGTCCGATAGCAAATGATTCAAAAGATCAGCTTAAGAATAAAATGAGCAGGATGCCAGGAAACAGACCATCAGGAAAAGGCGGTTCATCATCCAAAGGTAATATTAAACGAACATCAGGAAATTATAAAGGAAAAGCATCTTCCATTGGTTCAGCTTCTAAGAATATTTCACGAAGCAGTGCATTAAAACCGGCATCATCCTCTCCAAAGGTAAGTTCTGTCAAAAAAAATAATACTGGAAATGGAAATGCCAAAGATGGGGATAGATTAGAAAGAAATATAAATCATTCATCGAAAGGCTCATTCAGTGAAAAAGCTGATATTAGCAGAACTTCAATAAAAGAAGAAGCAAATAACATCAGAAACGCTATGGAGGATGTTGGTAAAAAATCAAATCTTTCCGGAAGTGACAGAAAAGGAGAATAAGAAAAGTGAGTAAATATTATTCGGCAAAAGAGATCAAATCACAATCAAAAATCTCATGGCATATTTATGCATTTGATTTTTTCTTTTTGCTTATTTATGGAGTGGTTGCATACATGATGCGTGGCAGAGTTAGTTCGCATTTGAAAATCTTATATGGGATTTTTTCTGTAATCGTTGCTATTGGATTAACATTACCAAGTCCATACAATCATGGCAGACGTATGTTCCAGTCTATTTTTCTATACTTAAGAAAGGATATGAATACATATCATCCAATCAGGAGCGATGTATTTGAGGGGATAGAAAATAATGAAGCTGATAATTAGTGGATTAGGATTGATCATATGTACTGTGGCACTGATTTATATGATCGTCAAAAAGCCGAACAGTAAGCAAAGAAATGCGGAAATTTCAAAAAATACATTACAACTGATTCCGGAAAGAGATTACGATGATGAGTTGGAGGCTTTTATTGTTGATAAAGACATGACCGGATATCAGTACATGGATCTGATTGAAATAAAATCTCAGGATTTACAAAATCTTTCCGATGACGAGGTTTATTTTAATATGGCTAAGTTTTCCAGATGTTTTAAACGTTATGATGCGGATATAAAGATCATTGCATTGAATTTTCCGAGTGATATGAGCAAGCAGAAAGCTTTTTACAGTAAGAAAAGGGAAAATACAAAAAATGCCAGATACCAGAGGTGGATAGACAGAAAACTGGAACAGTTTGAGTGGCTGGAATTGAACCAGACTACGCGGCAGTATTATTTTAAAATTTTTGCTGATAATGAAGAAAAACTTGTGTTGCTGCGGAATCGTCTGATAGATGATCTTGGACTTGGCCGGGACGGACTCTTGTTAGAAATCGATAAAGAAAAAAAGAATGAGATTCTTAATAAATGCAATAATAAAAACTCTATGATCAGGAAAAGGGAAAGCAATGAGTAAGGATAAAAAAAAGCAGAAAGAACCGGAATATAATGTCGAGCTGATAAAAAGAATACAGCCACATGGAGGCATTAGTTTTAAGGATGATCTGTATGTGAAAACCGGAGACGGATATGAAGCATGTCTGCATATCATGGAATATCCACAGGAAATGGATGATCACTGGTTAGCTCCATTAACCAATATCAAAGGTACTGTTGTAACAGTTGATATATCTACCGATGACGCAGAAGAGGTCAAGAAAAATTTAAACCGATCCATGACTGAACAGAATCAGAGATACAGAAGTGCATCTAGTTACGTGGATGAAGAGGATGCAGAAACAAAATTCCAGCTGATGGATATGCTCATGAAAGAAATATCAAGGATGAATGAAGTTGTCAAGATTGTTGATACCAGAATCTTTGTTGCAGATCGGACGTGGATCGGATTGGAAGAAAAAATCAAGGAGATAAAGACAAAACTTGATAATCAGGGATATAAAGCGTATATCAATCTGAATGAAACAAAAGATGACTGGATGTCCATGAATAACACATACAGGGAACAGCAGAAAAGCAGGGAAGCAGTGGAAGGACAAAGTTATACTTCAAATTCTCTGGCAGGCGGTTATCCATTTCATTTTAGTCAGTTGGAAGATCCAAGAGGCGGCTATTATGGATATACGCCGACGGGAGGTAACTTTGTATGGGATATGTTCTATAAAACAAAAATCCGGTCTTATTATAATTCGTTGATTATCGGTACGATGGGATCTGGAAAATCTACATTATTAAAAGTAATGGAAGAAGATGAAGGTGTAAAAGGACATTTTCTAAGGATTTTTGATGTGGCGGATGAATTTGTCACGCTTACAGAAGAATTGGGAGGAAAGATATTAAAACCGGATGGATCTGGTAAGGATATCCAGAATCCTCTGGAGATTCTGCATGCCACAGAAAGCGAACAGCTGAACTTTTCGCGCCATATATCACGCTTGACAACTTTTTATAAAGCTTTAAATCCGCAAGCAGAAAGCACTGAAGTTACTGATTTTACCAATTTACTAACAGAATTTTACGAAAGCATAGGTTTGACACCGATAGTAGATGGCGTGGAAAGACAGATATCAGGACTGCCCCCAACAGCATATCCGATATTCAGTGAATTTCTGGATTATTTGAATAAATGCATCGCGGAAATGCTGAAAAAAGAATATAACGAAGCAGAAATGGTGATTGCCAAGACACGCTTAGAGACGCTTTACAACATTACCGGTCAGATATCATATATCGTTAAAACCTACGGAAACATGTTTAACGGTCACAGCTCTATCAATAATATCATGGATGAACAGATTGTTGTATTTAATATATCCGGATTAAAAGATATGGCTCCAAATGTATTTGCGGCTCAAATGACATCATTAATGGCTCTCTGTTGGGATAATATGGTCACTAATGGCAGGGTAATGAAGGAAAAATATGAGAGTGGAAAAATTTCTATTGAAGATGTCGTTGATTTTTTGATTCTGGTAGATGAAAGCCACCGATGGGTAAATACAAAATTTGAAGTGATCCTTGATATGATTATCACATATATGCGGGAAGCCAGAAAATATTTTGGAGGAATCTGTCTGGCGAGCCATAGTATACGAGATTTTGTACCGGAGGGCACGTCTGATATAGCCTTAAATAAATTAAAAACGCTATTTGAGTTGACACAGTACAAATTTATTTTGCATCAGGATAATAATGCAACAGATTTATTGCGAAATGTATTTAACGGTATTTTAACAGAATCTCAGATTAGGAAGATACCAAAACTGGAGATGGGAGACGCAATTGTGAATCTGTCGTCAGCGCAGACAATGGAAGTACATATACAGATCACAGAAGAGGAAAAGGAAATTTTCAAGGGAGGCGTTTAATGAAAAAATCAAAGGCAAAATATATGATTGCCTGTTTGATAATAGTTTTCTCATTAACACTTTTTTTCCTTCCTGTGATAGTGGCTACAGTTCAGTTTCGCAATTTGCAGTTCATTTTATTTAATGGCTACAATTCAGAACAAATCGAAACATCGATGGGGACGCTTGGCATTACTGCAGAAGTAGAAGCTTACAGAGACTTGGTAACAGAATATGCAATTAAATATGAGATCGAGGATTATGTAGATTTATTGCTTGCAGTCATAATGCAGGAATCCGGTGGAATTGGCAACGATATATTTCAGGCATCTGAATCCCTGGGACTAAGTCCCAATACTCTGTCAGTTGAGGAATCCATAGATCAGGGCGTTAAAGTAATGGCTGCACGGTTGGCTGCGGCAAAAGTCGAATCCATTACGGACATGAACAAAATACGACTGGCACTGCAGGGCTACAACTTTGGTGGTGGTTATATAAGATATGCCATTAACAGGGATGGGCAGTGGACGCAGGACAATACCAATGATTTTGCAAAAGAACAGAGCAAGGGGAAAAAGAGAATTGGAAATAAAGCACAGTCACTTGGAGTATGGGCTTATGGTGATCAGTATTATACATTCCACGTTCTGCGGTACTATTCAGCATCTTTTACAGCAGAGGGTAACAGCGGGGTAGTAGATGTGGCAGAAAGGTGTCTCAACTATCCATATGTGTATGGAGCAACCGGCCCGGATAAATTTGACTGTTCAGGACTTGTATATTACTGCTACAAATTATCCGGAAAATATACAGGAGCAAGATTGACTGCAGCCGGATATAAAAATGTAGCAGCACCAATAACACAGGAAGAGGCAGTACCCGGAGACTTGGTTTTTTTTACCCGCAAAAATGGTGTCACTCATCACGTAGGAATTTATGTAGGAAATGGGCTTATGATCCATGCGCCAAAACCGGGCGATTGTGTAAAATACGGAACTATAGAAAGAAGTAATGAGACAGTCAGTTTTGGCAGGTTATCAAATACAATACTAAAGTAAGGAATGAACAATGAAAAAAGATAAATCAAAAATATTAGGAATAGGGTGCATTATATTTGCCGTGTTCATGATAGTCATATCAGGTATTCAGTACCTCAATAAAGAAAAAAAATCAGAGGAAAAACGGTATGACAGCGAGTTTTACGAACAGACTGCAGACTATAATTTTGATGATGCGGATAACAGCATCGGTGAGTCGGAAACAACGACAGTTACAGAGACAGCCGAAGAAGAATTGGACGATAACGTAGAACCTCTGGTCTATGAAGATTTTGAGATACAGGATCTTACAGAGGAGGAGATAGCAGCTATCGGAGAAAATTATGATACTTTGGTTGCAGCAATTCAGGAAACAATGTATGCATGTGGATTTTATGATTATACATATGCGGTATCGCTCCATGATCTGGAGATCGATGATGAGACCGGTACAGTCACATTGAGCTTGGAAGTTATGGCAAATGAGAAGGTAAATATTGATGCGGTGCTTTACGAGAGTGTAGCACAGTGGCAGATAAAAATTTGGTAAGGAGTCAAGATATGAAGATTTTAGATTTAAAAAAGAAAGATGATGAAAAAGCAAAACCATCAAAACAGATACTGATAACAGGAGCTGTAATCATAGCAGCAATGATCATAACCATTATCATCATTTATTTTTTGATCCTTCCGGGATATAAGAAAAAAATAGTGGATGATGTGCTTTACGGTGACATATCAGATGACGTGGTCACGGAAACTACCACAGAAGTAGATAATGCGTATGCGGCCGCAGAGCTGAAAGATGAAATATCAAAATATGTGGCAAATTATTTTACAACCACAAATATTGAAGAATATTTAAGTGACGAAAATGTAGAGCAGCTTGCAGATCTGATCATCAAAAGCTTAAAAGATGCAGGACTGCTGGAGCAGAAGGACAATTCTCATGAAATCAGACAGTCGATCATGGATCAACTGAAAGAACTGCTGGAACAGAATAATCTTACAAATGAGGAAAAATACGAACTGCTGAAAGAACGCTTTGAAAAGGAATTAAAGGAGCTGCAGGAAAAAGATACTCTTACAGAAAAAGAGTTCCAGAGTGTCATATCTATTATAAATTCACTGAAAGACAGCACAGCCACCGATTTTGAATCATTAAAGACGGAAATCATAAAACAGCTTACAAGCAATAAAGAGTTGTCGGACGAAGAAATTGCGGCAATTAAAAAAGCATTGGAAGAAATGGCAGAACAGAACAAAAAAGATCTTTCGGATTTTAAAAAATATTTAGAAGATGAAGTTGTTCCTGGCATTCAGCAGACAATCAATGAAAATACACAGAATATCGAAAACAACACGAATTCTATCACACAGAATACACAGGACATCCATAATAATACAACATCGATCAGCCAGAACAGTCAGGACATCCAGAACAATGTTACATCTATTTCAAATCTGATCACATCATTTAATGGTATGCAGACAGATGTATCTAATATCAATAATCAGGTATCGATACTTTATGACAGATTAAATGATTGCTCGATCAAATACGAAAATAAACATTTCTATGCAACATTTGATGAAGGAGGTGCCGATCCAGTAACAAAAAAATTGGACTTTGCGGAGTAAAACTTAATACCAATACAGGAAGTACTTCGCAGGAAACGCATGTAAAGGTATCTGTAACATCGTATGGTAATCAGGATTTTATCGTGGAATTAGATGATGCTTATGATCCGGCGCTCTTAACACCAACATGGGAAGGATGGACTTTTGCAGGATGGAAAGATGATAAAGGAAATCCAATGGATAAAGACAGTGTTGCACATGATAAGGTTTTTTATGCGGATTGGGTAGATGATATTGCTCCGGAACTTGGTTTTACATCGACCAATAATGTTGCCGAGACACAAACGGTAACAATGAACATGAGTGATAAAGGATCAGGAATAGCAGAGGTTTATTTTGGATTGCAAAATCCGGAAGAAACAGAGGTGGTTTTCACACCGTGTACATCAGCTCAGAGTAATCAGACGGTTGCAGAGCCTGGAACGTATTATATGGCATGCAAGGATGCATCCGGAAACATGACATGTATATCTGCAGAGTTCTTTAAAATTACATTAGATTATGGAGATGCAACCTGTCCGGTACGTTACATCGTAGGACTGGAAGGAAACACCGTGACACTTCCAAATCCGGAAAAACTCGGATATACGTTTGAGGGATGGGAGCAGACAGAATAATGTCAGTAAAAGAAAAAAAGCAGAATATCTGGATCACAATGATCATGTTTTTATTAACTATAGGGGAATTGATCGCAGATATCTTGGCAATGGCAGGTATTTATTGTTTAGGAACGGTCTTTTGTGAATTATTAAGTTCAGATATCATGGCATACCTGATGATCCCGGTAGACGCATTGTTACTGATTTTAGGTATCTATATATTGCAGAGATTAAGAAAGATCATTTGGAGCTTATGCACAAAGAAATAATATTTCCTTTTTATGGAAGATGACAGGAGAATTGAAAATGGTTTATATTTTAAAAAATTTGAATTTAAGAAAGTTTTTTATATCATTTATGATTTGTTTTATTTTTATCATAATCGGAATTACACATGTATTTGCAGATGAAAAAGCTAAGATTACACAGGTTGTCATGGATAAGGATGTAGGCGCACGGCTTGATGAAGGGGATTCTGTAAAAATCAGCGTCAAAGCAGAAGGGGCAACGGCAGTGCATGCATGGCTTGTGAACAGAAATCAATCTCATTATACAACAGAAATTGTACATAAATATTTTCATTATGTTGAGTTTGTATACAATAATGCGACAGGAGAGTATGAATATACATTTATCAATGATGCAGATTCTGCATCAGGAAAATGGATGATAGACCACTTTAGATTAAGCGATAATGCAGGAAGGGCATATGATTGTTTTGAAATGCAAGACAATGGAAATTTAAAAGCATTTAGAGATTTTTATGTAAATGCTTATAAAGGTGACGTATTCGAAGATCTTGTATTTGTTCATTTTCAAGAATGGAATCCGATTTCGGGAGAATATGAGAACAAAACTACAAAATCTGTACAGAGAGGTACAGCAGCCGAAGATCTTGGGACATTATATCAGCCAGCCGATATAGACGGGTTAAATTTTATAAAATGGCACAGTGAAGATGGGCAACAGATAAATGATGATCAGTTCAATTATGCATATCCTGAATACGATAAAAAGATCGTCAGATTATATACATCAGATGAAAATGGAACGGAAAAATTATTGGACGTAAAATATTCTATGCAGAATGATGAAATTGATTTATCTGAATATAACAATAATTTAAAAAATTATGATCTGAAATGGTATTACTTTGGCAGTGAATTTAATGTATTAAGAAACCCGGTTGAAATTAATGATATGTATACAGTAAACGAATATGCAAGTCAAATATTAGTTGCTGCTTTAACACAAAAAAACGAGGAACCAGGGCAGCCGAATACACCAGAAACACCACAGACTCCGGAAACGCCACAAAATATATCGGGTGGACAGAATGAAAATTCAGTAAAAGAAGAAACAAATACCACAGTTGAAGATCAGAGTATAAATGAAGAACTACAGGAAGACGATACATTATCTCCAAAGACAGGAGAAAATCAAATGGGAAAAATAATGGCAGCAATGGTTATTGTAGGATGTCTGGCAGTAATTTACATAGTAAGAAAGCGTGAATTATATGAAAAATAAAAAATGGATATGTGGTTTATGTGCCTTATTTTTGCTGTTTTCTTCAACATCAGTTCTGGCCGCACAGGTCACATTTGATGGAAACCACACTTATAAAGCAAATTTTAAAAAGAAACCATATCAGCTAAAAATAAGCGATTTACAGTATGACAGTGTAAATACTTATAACCAGATCAATGTTATTGATAATATGGGCGAGGATACACAAAAGACACAGGATTTTACAGAGGCGCATCCGGGGAATACTTCTTTACATGGCGAATATACAGTCAATGGAGCTTCCGGACTGGGTGAATTATATGTAAAAGATAACGACCGGATTACGATAGAGTTTAAGGCTGATGAAGATTATTTCCTGAAAGATGTTATATATAACGGAAAAAGCATGTTAGGCAGTATGCAGGAAACATATGCTTCTGATGGAAGCAGTCAAGGAAGTGTATCTTTTAATATTAACAATGCATCAGCGGTACAGACACTTGAGGTTCAGTTTTCTCCGGAATGGGCGTATTCAACCGCCCTGTCCGGTGGAAATATTGTTTTATCACGGTATGTAGGGCGAAATACAGTGGTAAACGTGCCTAAAACATGGGATTATTACACATCAGCATCAAATAAAGTGACAATGCCTGTATTGTTGAATAAGTCAGACATGGGAAGCGGTATTGGACCATTTGGAGAAAACCGTGAGATTGAAATTATAAATTATCCTGTTGGCGGAGTTCAATGCCTGGAACACAATTATGGATTCCTGTATGCAGACTGTGTAAGTTTGAGACAGATTAACAATATGATATACGATAATGCCGCAGTATCATATTTTGGCACATTTGCAAGGTGTTCATCTCTTTCAGAAATTCCATCATTAGGTGGAGGAGCTGCATTAGTAAATATTGCTTATATGTGTGATGGAGCCTCAAAGATAACACAGTATCCATACATTGGAGGATCACAAGCTGCACCAGCAGGTGTGACGCGAATAGATATGGCATTTAATAACTGTAAAAGTATTTCCGGAACATACCGGATAAATAACACACAGATTGATATACAGAAAGCCAAAAATTCATTTGCAACACATTCATCCGGATATACCAACGTAATATGCAGCGGAAATACATATAATTCACTTGCATTTTATAAGAGCACAACATCCGGATGGGAAAATGTAGCGTTAAATGGTGCAAGATCAGCAATGCTCATGATGGATGAAAAAGAGAATGATTCAATAAAAGAAAAATCAGAACCAGTGACTGTAGAATCCACAGAAGAAATTATTCCGGAAGATACAGAGCAGAGCGAGGATACAGAAGAAACAGAGACAATCGAAGAAACAGAAGTCGCGGAAAATACCGAAACGGTGGAAGAAGGTACGGAAATTGAAAAATAAAATAAAAGGCATTATTTGTATGGCACTTATGGTGTGCTTGACGTTTGGGTTAACCACAACATCATTTGCACAGGTCAGAATTGATAAAAACAAAAGCTACAAGGCAGCATGGAAGATTAATACATATGAATTAAAATTAGATGCAAACGATGGACGTGGGATCATTGAAAACAGAAAAGTCAAATATAAAGATTCCTATGGAAAATTGCCGGACATCAATAGAGATTATTATGACCTCATAGGATGGTTTGATTCTCCGGATGGAGGACAGCAGGTAAGCAAAGATACGAAAATGGCTGCATCTGATACTACAATTTATGCACATTGGCAGGCAAGATACATAGATGTAGATTGTACGGATTATAGCGGTGTTTATGACGGTCAGCCTCATCAGCCGTCTGTTACAACTGATATTCCGGGAGTTACCTTTACATACGGAACGTCCGATGGAAATTATAATTTATCTTCAATGCCAACATTTACAGATGCCGGGAGTTATACGGTATACTGGCAGGCTACACATTCAGATTGTTTGACTACTACAGGAGCTGTAAACGTAACGATTGAAAAAGCTGATGCATGGATGAGCATTGATACATCAAATGGATATATTGCAGTATCTTCCAATAGTGAAGGTACCGTATCTGCTACATCATCCAATGCATCCATAGTTGACAATGTGGCAATCGAAGGCAGGAATATAAAAGTATTGCCTACAAAATATGGAAGTGCTGGAACGGTCGATATTACAGTAAATGTTGGGGAAACAAAAAATTATAAATCAATAAGTGCTGTGCAATCGGTGACGGTGAGTAGTAGATTGATACCGGGAAATACTACTTGGTGGAATCCTGATGGAGAATACAGTTATGGATACTTAAATTCGTCTGGTCAGTATCACATGGATGGTGATTCGATGTGGAGAGTAACAACGGATGTTCCGGTGGGAGAAAGTGGATTTTATTATATTTTAGGATATTCAGGCGTACAACCAAAGATGTGTTTGTTCAATAGTCCGAATGCATCTGGTTTGTATAGAGCATTTGATACTATAGATGGATATGCCATGTATATTCCAGCAGGAAAATATATTAAATTTAGTGTTTGTGTTGGTGTCGGAAATACAGTAAATGATCTGGATTTCCGTAAAATTGTATTTAATTAAAGAGGAATCAGCTATGAAAAATCAATTAAAAAAAATTATTCATTGTGTACTGATAACACTAATTTTGCAAAGCCAAGTGTTATCAGTACAGGCTGCACAGGTAAAATTTGACGGAAACAAGAAATTTTCCGCTGCATGGAGAAATAATGTATACACGGTTGCGTATGATCCAAATGGCGGTTCCGGAAGCATGAGCAGTCAGCAGTTTAAATATGACAATGACGCAGTGCTCGCACAGAACGGATATAGTCGCAGCGGATATGAATTTCTGGGATGGTCAACAGATCCGGGTGCTGCAGTTCCGGAATATAGGGATTGCCAGAACGTAAAAAACATTACGGCAGAAGATAATAAAGTGATCACATTATATGCCGTATGGCGTGATAATGTGGCTCCTACAGTAAGTAAATCATTTACGACGGCCGGCACAAGCATGGGAGTGATCGGAGATTTCAATCCGGCAACAGGAAGATTTGATGAGTACTGGCAGACTTGTGATGTGGTTGTTAATTTTTCAGCAGAGGATAATGTTGGGATTACCGGATATTATCTTGGCAAGACAAACCCGCTTGTATCACAGGTGGCATGGACAGACATGGTATCTTCTAAAAATTTAACGACACAGAAACGGATAGGATTGAATGGTGAGAATCCATTATATGCTTCTGATCCGTCAGGAACATATTATTTTGCAGTACGTGATGCAGCCGGAAATATCGGCGTATCTACAGTTGAGGCGCAGTTTACATGGGTGCGTGGAGCTGCAAATTATAGTACAAACTGGAAATCAATTCCTAATACAAATGGTTATACTCATTTTGCTATCAGTTATAATCATACGAGCAACTGTATGTATGCAAATTATGGAGGCACAACAGTGTCTGCACCAAATGCCGGAGTGTGTGACCTTGTGGTAAATGGTGGCAGTGCGAATGTAAAGTGGGATAGTATTCCGGATGTACAGACAAGCTATTATTACATTTATTATAAATAGGATGAAGGATTGCTATGAAAAAAGAAAAAACTGCGGCTATTATATTTAATAAATATAAAAAAGCGAAACATAGAACAAGTATGATTCTTACAGGATTTATAATTTTTATCGTATGTGGATATGCTCTGTTTTTTACATCGAAAGTATGGTATCCAGATAATAATGATCTGATAAAGCCATCCAAAATGAATATGGCCAGACAATGGGATTCCAGACAGGTCACACTTATAAGCTGGGAATATTGTAAGCCACAGAGCGAGATGGAGGTAGTGCTTACCATTAAAAATATGTCATTTGATGGTATAAACACTTATGATCTAACTGCTTTGGATAGGAAAAAAGGATATCTCACCACATCACTTTATTTGCAGGAAAAAGATTTATATGTGATCAGGATACAGGATATACCGGATGACTGGAGTGAGATATCCTTACAAATAAGGAAAGAAGATGCTAATGCATTGAAGTTGTACACGAATAAAAGAGCTGTGGATACAACAGATAAAATTGAAAATCTTACTTATGCTCAATATATGATCGAACAGCAGAATGGAATCATCGAGGGTTATGAGCAGATGATAGAAGCCTTAAATAAGCAGATTGAAGAGGAACAGCAGACAATAGAAAACTGTAAGTCAGAGATCGAGGAATTAAAGGAATCAGAAAAATATCAGACTGCGCAGGAGCAGAAAAATACAGAACAATTGATTGCAAAGGCAAATTCACAGATTGGTACATCCAATTCCAATATTGATAATTATAAGGATCAGATAGAAGAATATAAGGAACGTATTAAAAATGCCAGACTGCAGATTGAGCAGTACGAATAAAGGAGAACGCTATGGGAAATGCAACGAAAAAACAGATTGAATATGCACAGCAGATATCACAGGCATTAAATATTGCGATGCCGGACGGAATATCTTTTGAGGCAATAAGCAAATTTATATCGGATAACCAGATGGATTTTTACAGACACAATGATGAAGTCGTCCATCAGCAGATTGTTGATAACATACGCATTGTAGATTACGCTTCAGAATTAGGTTTTACACTTGTGAGGCGTGGAAAATATTTCACACTTAAAGAACACGATTCAGTGATGATTGATCCGGAGCGGAACTGTTTTTGGAGAAATTCTATTGGTGGTGGTTATGGAAAAACTGCATATGGAGGATCTGTGATCGATTTTGCAAAGCATTTCAGCGGACGTACCATGAGGGAGATCATGGTTGACTTTTCAGGGAGAGTGAAAGGGATGGAGCATGTGGCAGCTCCATCCAGAACGTCAGTAAAAGAAAAAGGGGAATTTGAATTGCCGCCAAGAGGTTCGGACATGAGACGGGCATATGCCTACCTTATAAAAACAAGATACATAGATCAGGATGTTGTACAGGATTTTGTGGATCAAAAAATGCTTTATCAGGATCAGATGGGAAATTGTGTGTTTGTATCTTATAACAAGGACAAGCAGCCAGTATTTGCTTGTAAAAGAGGTACGAGCACAGAAAAACGCTTTGTGGCAGACGTGAAAAACAGTGACTATGAACAGGGTTTTTATATAAATAATGGATCAGAAAAACTGATTGTGACAGAAAGCGTTATAGATGCAATGTCGATTATGAGCATTTTAAAGGCAAAAGGAATGGATTATAAATCTTATGATTACCTTCCGCTTGCCGGAGCTGCAAAGTTCGAATCGCTGATGAATCATTTGCACGATGATGTGACGAAGGAAGTCAATCTTGCTCTGGATAATGATAAAGGTGGCAGTGCGAATGCACAAACGATCAAGGAGCTTATTGCCAAGGAAGGTATAGACTTGGATGAACATGATTGGATACCGGACTACAAAGACTGGAATGAGGAACTTAAAGAAGCGTTTAAGCATGGCAGGAGTTTTGCAGATATTAAACTGGAAAAAGAGCTGAATACTCCAGTAGAGCCGGAAAAACAGAAATCATTTATGGAACAGGCAAGGGAGGAAGCAAGGGCAAAACTTGCCGCAGCAACAGTTGACAGAAACAAACAGATGGAAATGGATTTTGAATATGATGAATGAAGTGACAGTGTTAGACGAAGATACAAAGGAAAAGCTCCGGGAAGCATTGCTCAGGGATAAAAAGGAGCATACAGATAAAAATAAAACTGAAGGACGTGAATCTAAATGATATTTGTGGGAAATCAGGAAAGAGGATATTTTTCAGAAGAATTTGCAGGTAAAAATGGTCTGGATTTTGCATATGTGGGAACTTACCCACATATCGCAGACCAGACTAATGATATCCTCCGGTACGGCAAACAGGATTATACAATTTTTGATGTTGATGTATATATTGATGATGCTGATGAAATCGCAGATCAGATCATCAGGATATGTAGGGCTAATAATTCAAAAGCGATTGTTTACGCACCGGGATATATGCTGGAATCAACTATGATCATGGCACTGTATGATAAGGGGATTACATATTTTATTACTGCACAGACTTTATCCTCGATGAAGGATCAGTTGGAGAAATGTATTAATGGATATTATGATGCAAATGGGATTGAGGAATTTAAGGTAATCCAGAGAGAGGAGAACCTTGAAGAAGAAAAAAAGAACCTCAATATCAAGCTGATCGGCGTGGCTGGGGCATGTAACAGGATAGGAACAACCACACATGCAATGCAGATCATCCGGTATCTGCAACTGAAAGGATACAAGGCTTGTTATATACAGATGAACAGTACAAAATATGTCAGCAACATGCTGGAATGGTTTAATATTGAGGATCAGGATAATGAGATTGGCCGCATTACATATTCCGGCATTGATCATTTTTATAATGTGAATAAGATACAGGACGTACTTCGTCTGGGATATGACTATTATGTTTATGATTATGGTGTAAATTGTGATGTCAATTTTAACCGGGTGTCTTTTATGGAAAAAGACATAAAGATATTTGTTGTTGGAGCTGATCCAACAGAGATACCGTACACTTATGACATTGTTAAAAGTGCTTTTTATGATGACGTAAAGTATATCTTTAACTTTGCAGCAAAAACAGATGCAGACGACTTAAAGGATCTCATGGGAGATAAATTTGACTGCTCATTTATTGCAGAATTTATCCCGGACAAATATGTATATGCACCGACTGATATTTATGAAAAGATCGTACCTGTGACAGATCTGTCGGTGGATCAGGGCAAGACTAAAAAAAGGAAAGGATTCTTCGGTAAAAAGAAAAAATGAGCAAATACAAAAAAGGTATTGTAGAAGATATAAAGAAAGAACAGATATTCGAGGAAAACCAGCAGCATTTAAAGGATAAGTACAAAATGACAGGAGAAAAGGTTGTTATCGTAGAAAAAAATAATTTCCTGAAATATTTGGTCAAATATAGTGTTTCCTTTGTAAAATTGGTTGTTACAATTGCGATCCTGATCCTTGCAACACTTGGGGTATTGACTATTGTGTATCCTAATTCACGCCATGAGCTGCTGTTTGTTTTAGAAGATATTTATGCACAGATGCAGGTTTATCTTCCTTTTTTATCGAGTGTGAGGTAGTGCATATGTCAATTGTGAAATGGTCAAATGTTAGGCTTAAGACGAAGGACAAGAAGATCATAACAGGGCAGATTGAGGAGATGGTGCTTTCAGGATCGATGAATTATATAGTGACATATCTGATCCTGAATATTGACTATGCAGCATCTTCACAGGTTAATTGTACAAGGAAAATGATTTCCAGCCGCGATATAGTTGAGATTACGGAAGTCTTTAAGCCAGGCACAAAGGTGAAGATGATGCAGGATACTGTAAATTTAAGAAAAGATGAAATATGTGTTGTAAAAGAAGAAAATTCTAAGGAGCAGTTGGGCGAAGTCGTGTATACATTGCGTTCGGTAGAGCATCCTGATGTGACAGAGAAAGTAATATCAGATTGTTTTAGTGAGATCGGGTTTGGACTCTACAGAAATGATCATATGTTTATTTAGGAGTATGAAATGACATTATTTATAAAACCACAGAATGGGGAAGAATTGAGAAATGCAAATGTGATCATTGGATATTTAGATGGCATGGCAATTATTGAAAATGAGTATGGAAAACGTTTTTTTGTGGAGTGTGAGCCGGAACAAATGCCGATCGGTACATACGTGGATAATAACGCAATAATTCCAGTAACAGAACTTGATAAAAGCGTTCAGAATATGATCACAGAGATTTTCGGTAAAGGCGGTGATTATTAATTGGCATGGAAAAAAAGACCGTCAAAAGAAGATCGGGAAGAATGGAAAACGAGATCAAAAGAACAGATGCAGGAAGCTTTTGACCGGATAAACCAGATTACACAGCAATATGTTGAAAAGCCGGAAAATCTTACGGAGCTGCTGGAATTTAGCAGCAAGTTCTATACATACAGTGTCAGAAACAATATACTCATATTTAATCAAAATCCTTATGCTTCATATGTGCAGTCATTCCAGGCATGGAAGGAGATGGGATATAGTGTTTTATCTGGAGAACATGGATTAAAGATACTTGTCCCGGTTAAGGCTACTACGCTGCAGCTTGAAGATGGTAACTATGTTATGCTGCAGAATGCGACACGGGAACAAAAACAAGCATTTGATAAAGGAGAGCTGCAAGGCATATCTCGGATTCATTTCAAGATAGGTACGGTATTTGATATAAGCCAGACCAATTATCCCAAAGAAAAATATCCGGAGCTCTATGCCGTTGGTTATCCGTCAGAAATGCATTTTGGAATTTATCAGGGATTAAAAGAGTACTGTAAAACGATAGGATATAATGTGGAAGAGAGCGATCTGCAGTCAATATCTTTACGTGGTGATTGCAATTATCAGAGGCGGGAAATCCGGATAAACAACATACTTGAGGATACTCAAAAGCTGTCTACTTTATCTCATGAATTAGGACATGCCTTATGTACAGAGGGATTACATGATGCCAGCACTGCAAAAAAGGAACTGATTGCAGATGCTGTATCCATAATGATTCAGTCGAATTTTGGGATAGAAATAACAGACAGCCGGAAAAGACATTTAAAATCTCATTATGACTCACTCAAAAAGGAAATAGAAAGTGAGATTGGTCATGAAATGTCAGCAGACGAAATGAGCGATCAGTTAAATGAGATCTTATCAGATACAATGGGGATGTATAAGGAGCATATAGAGGATATTAATAAATGTGTAGAGATTTATGTGCCACAGGACCGATTGAGGGAATATGAGCAGGATAGACAGCATAGAGAGGATTTTAATAAACTAAAAAATAAAGATATTGAAAGAACGCCGGAAATAAACAAAGTTAGGGATGTTGAACTGGATCTGGAAGTATAATAGAAGCTGCGGGGTAAACCTGCAGCTTTTTCTTATACAAATTTTTTTATGTGATCCAGAAATGCCGTTTTGTCTTGATCGGATAATTTTCTATACGTCCGGACAAGCTGGATTTCATCATCTTTTTTTATGGTCATGGCATCGATCCCGGATGGGCGTGGCAGGTGCGTGCCGGTTCGGTAATAATGGATATCGTCAGCTATTTCAAAATCTCCGCGGGGCGACATGTTGGCGATATTTTTTGATAATGGCTCATCATGCTCTGCCAGGTACTTTTCAATCTGCTCTATGCTTTTGTATCCGTTTCGGATCAGGCATCGGTAATATCGTCCGGTAAGATTAAGGCTTTCTAATGGAGTGAAGGCGTCTGTCATGCGTCATTCTCCGAGGCTTTCCAGAGGGACGTCCAATACCTCTGCAAATTTTTTTACGGTTCCAAATGCAATGTTATCCAGCGTTATGCGCTCCTGTTCATAATTACTTATAGAGCTTTTTTTGATTCCGGATTTTTCGGCTAACTCTGCTTGCGTAAGCCCTGATGCAAGCCGGGCTTGCTTCAGGGTTGCTTTGTTTTTGCATAAGATAGAGAGATCACTATATGTCAGATGATCTGTATGGGAGTTTGGCCAGGAAACCTTTTTCATGACAGAAATGATTGTGTCTATGGTGCTTGTTTCAAGTTCGGAAAGCCATATGAAAATACGTTCTTCTTCTGGAGTCAGTGCGGTTTCTCCTAGAATACGGTTTAATTTATCTATGTTTATGCCCTGATCTTGAAAAGATAAATTACTTTGATTTTTTTCAATAGGTGGTTGTTTTATCATTTAATATCTCCTTTTTCTTTTATGGCATATCTGGAACGTATTAACTAAGCAGGTACTAATATTTTTCCTGATATTCCATTATATTTTTTTGCATCTTCTAAAACTTGTTATACTTATATTATACGCTTACAAGCGTATAATTCAATTGACATATTGTACAAAAATATACGCTTATAATCGTATATTATGTACGCTTGTAAACGCATTGTTTTGAGGATAGAAATAAATTGTCTGATAACTTTCTGATCGAAAAGTTATAAAGATTTTTTTTGAAAACGGTAATTGTACCTAAATCTTACACAATTTATTTCAGTGACGTTTATATGATTGTGATCCGCTGCTTCTGTTAGGTCCTTTTCGGTACAGGATCACAAATTGTGTCATTTTGGAAAACAGTTCGCAAAACCCGGCTTTTAAGAAATGTTAACTTTATCAGGCGTGTATTTAAGGGAATTTTATTAGATAGTGCATATTTGAGAAAATTAAGGAATAACGGTATATGCATATTTTGTTCAAATTTTCTGAAATCTCTTTGTCTGGCATTTACTCAAAAACACCAGACAAATTATGATTACAGGAATTATTATAGCATATATTTTATCCTATTTCATTAAATTTATATTGTCTGCGCATGACATTACTAACATCATTATGATTATAGCAATAATCGGCCCAATCCGATCACTTATCTTTCTGGATGTTTCGTCAGGGATTGTAAATAGTTTTTTTAATAACCGTTTTATTATTTCAGATGTTAATTCAATGATGTATTCTATTATGTTGGTTAAAAAAAGGTCAACTAAAAAGGTAAGAAATGTTTTTCTCATGTTTTTTTCCTCCGATGTATTTTTACTAAATATGGTATATACCCGCCTTTATGATCAGGGATTTTTTATGTCATATATAAGTATGTGTGAGTTCATTACATAGAAAAAATTTAGAATATGCATATAATTTTGAAGGTACTATTGGTTAAAGAAAAATGTGGCGCTGGATGTCGCTGTGCCGGTAATTTGACTTGGCGTGCGCCAGAAATAATTGATGCACTTTACCGCTGTCACTGCACATATGCTGCTATTCGATCAGAAGGAAGCCGCAGCTCCGGAAGTCGCTGCACCTGTAATTTGACCTGGCATACTGCCAGGAATAATTGATACACGTTACTGCTGTCACTGCACGTTTGCTGCTATCCGATTAAAAGGAAGCCGCAGCTCCGGAAGTCGCTGCACCTGTGATTTGACCTGGCATACTGCCAGGAATAATTGATACACGTTACCGCTGTCACTGCATGTTTGCTGCTATCCGATTAAAAGGAAGCCGCAGCTCCAGAAGTCGCTGCACCTGTGATTTGACCTGGCATACTGCCAGGAATAATTGATGCACGTTACCGCTGTCGCCGCGTGTATGCTGCTATCCATTCAAAAGGTAGCCGGGCATGTCCTGCCCGCCTTTATCATACTGGCATGGCTGCCAGTTAAATATGTTGCCGTTTATTTTTTTTACAATTCTTTTATTTTTTTCATAACAAAAAGCAGAGCACGGTTGCTCTGCTTCTTTTGCTTTCTTAAAATGAAAAAATACCCGGTTGCATCCAGGTATTTCTTCTCGTAGTAAAAATTATAATTTTGCGTAAAAACTATATTATGATTATAACATATATAATTTGTTTTGCAATACTTTTTTTGAAAAATTTTTTACTTTTTTTAAGGTTTTAGATATAGATTAAGTTTCTTTTTCAGAAAAATTTTCTATATAAATGTTGTGCTTTTTGACTGGATATTTAAATTTTTTATTAACTTATGATCTTTTTTTTGGAGATGCTATCCTTTGATTTTCTTCTTTCGTGTTTGCAATTTTATAAATGTATTCCGGAATTTTTTTTTCTGATTTTAAATTGCAATTAAATTATTTTATAGATTTGTATTTTGGGGATCTGATTGCCCAGGATCTGTTTTCCTTTTTACGGAATTATTTGGAGATGTTGTTTATTTTAGAAATTTTTTTTTGAAAGATTTCTTATTTGATAATTATCTGATTGGCTTATTTTCTATGGAGCTTTTTTTTGTGGGATTGATTTTTTTAACATTTTAAATTGGGCGATTTATGGTAGAGAAATTTTTGGTAAGGCTTTTTCAGGAAGATCTTCCTTTTGCAAGATTTGCAGATCAGAAATTTTTTTATGATTGATTTTTTTGTGTGTTATTTTTTTGAGAAATGATTTTTAGAGAAAAAATTTTTAAGTTTCGCTTCAGGATCGTATTTCTAGAAATTGAAAAATGGATTCCGTTTTTGTTAGATGATGTTTTTGGTTTTTTTCTATAATTATTTTTCGGGCAATATTCCCTCGACCCAATTTTCGGCTTCCTATTACCCCATTTTTCAATCAAAAAATCGTTTCACCTCATTCCGGTGAACCAATTTTTTTTCAGAAAAATTTGGGGATAAAGGAATTGAAAATCAGGTACCCCTCGGTTGCGGTGGCTGGCTCTACTTTATCGGCAAAGAGAAAATGGATGCAGGAGTTTCATCATGGGTGGCTTCAATAAAAAGAAAAATCAGTACGCTTGTAAGCGTATTTTGCATTGAAGATATACTGTATATATAGTATAATATAAATGTAGTAAAGATTACATATTTTATAGGCGTAAAGCCAGAAAGGAGTAAGCTATGACTTACGAAAAATTTTTGGAGACTATCAGAAAAGAGGTACAGAAAAGAGCTGACAGCGACTGGTGTGTTTATTTGCAGGATTTCATCAAAAACAATGATGTCGTTTACAATGGTTTGACCATTATGGATTCAAATTTTAATCTTGCTCCGACTATCTACCTCAACAATTTTTATGACAGATACGGAGATGATATTGACAGCGCAGTGGAAGAAGTGCTTCGTATTTATAATGAAAACAAACCGGATTCTAAATATGACATGTCCTTTTTCAAGGTATGGGAAAGTGTCAAAGATAAGATTGCATATAAAATCGTGAACACGGAATGGAACAGCAATCTTTTAAGAGATGTGCCACACATCAGCTTTCTTGATTTATCAGTTGTATTTTATATGATTTTGGAACATGACGACGAGGGAAATGCTACTGTTCTGCTTCACAATGAACATTTAAAAGCATGGGATAAAACAGCAGATGATTTGTTTGAAGTTGCCAAAGTTAACACCCAGAAGATTATCCCTTATACGATTAAGGATATTTTCGATACAATGGCTGGCATTATCGGGATTGACAAATCAGAATTAGAGATTCCGCTGATGTGTGATGAAAATGATGTGGCACCTATGTACGTCATCACAAATAAGTTAATGCTTTACGGTGCATGTGCCATGCTTGAAAAGGATTTGTTAAAGAATCTGGGAGAAAAATTTGGCAGTTTTATAATCATTCCATCCAGTGTGCATGAATTGATAATTGTACCAAGTGAACAGCATTCATGCGATATGGAGTATTTCAGCGAGATAATTAATGAAGTCAATACATCACAGCTTGCAGAGGAAGAAGTTTTATCCGACCATGCATATTTCTACAATGCAGATACCAATGAGATTACATATAAAAAATCAGAATTTGTAGGCTGAAATGCTCGGTTTTAAAGGTTTTTTCATAAGGTACTATTAATAGTACCTTATGAAAAATATCGTATTATTTTAGGGGATAAGAAGCTTTTGAAAACACATGGGCGCGCAAGGTACTATTAATAGTACCTTGCGGAAAACAATGGATTTTTGCGGGAATGGATGCTTGTTTGGCATCATTTTTCCGGCGGGTGCTGCTATGCAGCACGAGAATTGATACACCTTGGGAAAGATGCTTTTGCAGCTTTTTCCATCTGCATATGCTGCTACGCAGCACAGAATGGAATAGGAATATCAGGATGTCCGCTTGTTCCGCTTCTTTCCTGATGCATTTAAAATGATGCACCAGCAGGATGATCAATTTTCTGCTCTGATCCATATGCACAGACACATTAAAAATCCGGAGCCAGACTCCGGATTGTCGCCCAAAGGGCGAAAGGAAATTTTGCTTCGCAAAAAAAATTCAATAAAAAAGAAAAATAAAATGTGAAGGGATTTCAGTTATTGGCGGACAGAAAGAAAGTGGCTGTATTTCAAGCCACTTGATTTTTGGTTGCTGGTCAATTTCTCGAAGGAACTCGCCTAAATGAAGCTCTTCACGCATAATATCATAAGCTTTCTGAATTGTGTAATAACCACGTACAATTTTACGCTAAAAATCCGCCTTAGGATATTCTAATTGTTTACCATTATTAACACTGTTTTTTATCTCTGTATTCTTTCTGCTCGTTTAACAATTTATCAAGGTTAACGTTTCTACCGCGTTTTATCTCTGCCTGGTATTCTTTAATCTGTTTATTTTTCTTACGGCAATATTCAGAACATGTGTTAGTTGGCTTAGAACTGGAAAACGTGCATCCACAATATACGCAGATTTTCCGCTTTTCTTTTCGACGTTCTGTTTTTTTTATATCTTGTCCAGATGTCTTGCTGTATCCTTTTTTATGTTCCCGCTGCCATTCTAGCACTGCTTTATGTTGGCATTTTTCAGAACAGTATTTTTGCCTTCCGGAATTGACAATATATTCAGCTCCGCACAACTCGCACTTATCAACGCTTCCAATCGGTCTAGCTGCTCCTCCCCTCTTTCTGGCTCTTTCGTTCGCTTCCGTCTGTCTGATCCTGCGACAATTCGCGCAATAGAACGCACGCGGACCGCCTATGAATTCTACTCCGCACATCTTGCATTTACGCATCCGCAAAACATCGCTTTTTATTGCTTTCGAACATTCGTCACAGTACATTTTATCCGTTCCACCAGAAAAAACCTTTCCACATTTTCGGCAAGGCTTTCTTGTTCTATTTTTCGTCATTTATTCCACCACTATTTCAAAATCCCAATACGGAATAAAATAATTATCTTCAAAGCAAACGGCTGGACATCCTTCATGATAAAGTTTTTCTAAAGCTTCCTGATCTTCAATGTCATCCAATCCGAGTGCAAAGCACACAATTTCCTCCTCCGTCATGCTGTGGTTCGTAACAACCGTTTCTCCAACTTGTTTTTTATTAACTAACATTTTATACATACTTATTCCTCCTACTGGTCAATTTCCGGCAAAAATTCGCCTAAATGCAATTCTTCACGCATAATAATATATGCTTCTCTGATTGTGCTAGCTCTGTTCAAAAGATACTCCCAGCCCTGCACGTCTTTCTCTGTTCAGTCTCCCATGTACTCGGCTTTCACTTCTTCATCAAGATTAATAAAATCCATGATGTCTGTGTCGTGTCTGTTTTCAATTTCCTTCATGAGTTCATCCAACTTTTTGTAACATTTTCTTAATTCTTCCATCGTTAAAATCTCCATTGGTTTTTCTTTTATAAAATTAGAAATTTATTTTCGCTTCATCCGTTTTTGTCTGTGCGTTCTCATAAATCGTATCACTTGGCAGGTCGATATAATCATTCCAGAATACACATGTCCGGCTTTCGTCAAGCTGCACCTGTTCAAATAATCCGGTAATGGTTTCTAAATCCTTATAACTTTTAATCGTGTCAATATCTTCTTTGACATTATAAATACAGTCTTTTCCATCATCAAAAATGACATGTAATAAATAATTTTCTAATGGTTTTACGCTTTTGATTCTCGGTATCATGCCATCACCTCCAATGTACCGGAACCACCGCCTATAAAGGCGGTAGTTTTTTTAATGTCTGATTATCCCACATCTCTAATAATGCGTTCTGGTTCTGTGCCATCCATTCCTTGACAAGCTCCTGTGCTTTCCTAGGAAGATCGCCCTCTGTCATTTTCATTGTGCGCAAATCAAATATTCCGATGTGCTCTCCATATAATGCATGGATATGACTTGGTTCATGTTCTTTTGGTTTAAAAAACATTTTAATGACAATTCCATAAAATCTACTTATCTCTGGCATTATGTAATCTCCTTCCTATGTTTTTATCACTTCTTAGGATACTTTTATTATAGTCTATTATCGTGTACTTGTCAATAGTCTATTTGCGTGTATTTTATTAATTTTTATATTCCATTATATCGCCAGGCTGGCAGTTTAAAAGTCGGCACAGATTACACAGTACTTCACAAGTCACATTTTCATTTTTTGTCAACTTTGCAATTGTATTTGAATGGATTCCATTATTTTTTAGCCACTGTTTATTTAGTTCTTTTTTATTCATGAGATTCCAAAGTTTATTAAATTCGATTCGTCCATTTTCTCCATAATTAGCCATTGAAATACCTCGCTTTCTATCTATAAGATAATAGATTTTTTATAAAAAGTCAACGTCCATTTTCGTGTACTTATTGCATAAAAAACAGATATACAAAACATCTATTTTCGTGTACTATGTCAATTGAAAAAGCGTCTATTATCGTGTATTATAATATTAACAAAGGAACAGAAAAAAGAACATATATGAGGAGGTTTGAAAAATGAACAGAGAAGAAAGAACAATTTTAGAGAGCATGGTATTTACTTACTTGGTTGGAGAAATGGAGATGAACCCGATCCCAGCAAGAAAGTTGAAAATATGACAGATGAAGAAATCGAAAAATTCCTTGATTAGCCGGAACGCTCCAACGCGGAGCTGCCACTGTGGAATGATCCACGGTGTTGATGAGGACAGAGAAACAAGAAAGAGAGGTTTTTGATATGAAAAAATACAAAATTGTAGTGAGTGGAAAAAAATATAATGAAGAATATTTTTTCTTGACGCCAGCAGAGGGAGAGATCGAGGAAGAAGTTGCAGCTATTATGGTGGAAATTAAAAATGGGAATATTTCCAGTATGGCAGTTGATGAAGTCGATCTGTAAAAAGCAGAAGGTTAGTCGAAACGGTGGAGCTCCCACCGTCTGCAGGAACAGCCCCACCTGCACTGATGAGACAGGCACACGATGAAAGGAGAGTTGACATGATTATAGGCATAGAAAAGCATTTGTTCGAAAACGAAAACCACACAGTTAGAGAGGAATATAGAGTGTATAGAAAACCATTCGTATATAATGCGAAAACAAAGTCACAGCTTACAAAAAAGGAAGTTGAGGCTTACAAAAAAATAGGAAAAGATATATTTCATTTTTGAAAGGAGGATTAAGTTATGGCATTTGAAAAAGACTTACAGACAAAAAAGGCAGATGCGCTGATCGCTTACAAAGCAGCTAAGAATGATTTTTTACAAACCGTAACTAGAGAAAATATAAAAGGTGACTTTGAAAAATGGAAGATTTTCTGTGAAAGAGAACGAGACTGCATGCTTCTTGGTGTCAGAATTTAATGAAAGGATGGTTGGTTTTATGAAATTGAAAAGAATTTTTGTTTGTGAAATGGATGAAACTGAAAAAGCATTATTAGAGGAGACAGTAAAAGTATTAAAAGAAAGCAAAGATAGCTTTGAGTATTATAAAAACAATTTCGGTGGAGATATTTATAAAGAATATGAAAACACAATTGATTTTTTAGAGAGGTTGGCACAAGGCAGATTATAAAGGAGAATTTTGAGTATTAAATCACTTTAAAAAGGTTAGGTACTATTAATAGTACCTAACCTTTTTTTACTTAAGAGGCAAAATTTGCTTCCGGAAAACCGGGCAAATTTTGGTTGGGAGCACAGATCCCCCAACCCCCTCTGCTACCGCCCTCCAGCTAAACCGCCCACAAAGTGGTCGCTTCATCTTCCGGTTGGTCTAAATCCTTCAAAATCTCCTTTGCCTGGCACACATGGATTTGCATTTTTCGGATCGCCGGATTCTGGAAGGGCAAAATTTGCTTCCGGAAAAACCGGGCAAATTTTGGTTGGGGGCGCAGATCCCCCAAACCCCTCTGCTACCGCCCTCCAGCTAAACCGCCCACGGAGTGGTCGCTTCATCTTCCGGTTGGTCTAAATCCTTCAAAATCTCCTTTGCCTGGCACACATGGATTTGCATTTTTCGGATCGCCGGATTCTGGAAGGGCAAAATTTGCTTCCGGAAAAACCGGGCAAATTTTGGTTGGGGGCGCAGATCCCCCAAACCCCTCTGCTACCGCCCTCCAGCTAAACCGCCCACGGAGTGGTCGCTTCATCTTCCGGTTGGTCTAAATCCTTCAAGATCTCCTTGATCTGGCACACATGGATTCATGTATTGTGAAATTTTTGGAATCAGAAGATGCATCGCATCTTTTCCTCTTTCTTTTATTGTGGTATTGGCTGCGGAGCAGCCCGCGGTATTTACGATTTTTTATTCGTAAGCGAACAAAAAATGAGCATAAGGGGGGACTGATAGCAAACTGCGTTTGCTAGTTTGGCAAAGCCAAACGTCCTGCCCCTTCTGCTCTTCCTGTTCTTGATATCATGTCAGCGTTGAGATATATCAAAATTTTTGATTTTGATATATTTTAAATTGACATGTTATAAATGCAGTAATATAATAAATGCAATATAGAACAGAAAGGTTGTATGGGAAAAATCAGATGGCAAATATATTGATCCGGAATGTTGATGAGACGGTGGCATTGCGTCTGCATGAACTTGCCAGTAAAAAAGGAATGAGCAGGGAAGCTTACATCAGGGATCTTTTTAACTCAGTCTCTGTTTCCGGCGAATTAAAGGAACTTGATTTTAAGTATGCAAATCTCGTTCAGCTACTAACGGATCAGGCGAAGATGCTTTCCGACATTATTGATCGGAATACATATGTGCTTGAAATGATTCAGGAAAGGATACATGATAATGGGCAGTCTTAAACATATTAATATCTCGTCTGATGATATGGTTGTTTTTGAAAAAGTCAAATCAGATCAGAAATTAAAAACGGATGCTGCAGTGCTTAAATATCTTTTAAATATGTATATGGAAAATATGGATGAGGACATCAGAAACCAGAAGCTGGTGGACATGTTCATGGAAGCTTTTTCTAAAAATTATTATGCATTTTTTGAAAGACTCCGTTGGGCGACTAGGACATCCGAAGAAAACTCGATTTTCTTATTGGACGCAGTTAATACCATTCTTGTAAATGACAATATTAAGGATGGTGTTCCTGTTGAAGTATATATGCATCCTGTGATCGCAACATCAAAGGCGAATCATAAACGTAAGGTAGAACATTTTAAACAGGCTAAAGATGATAGGAATTTCAGAAAAAAGATGCAGGAAAATATTTAGGTACTATTAATAGTACCTAAATGAAAAAGTATTATTTTGCGCCATATTATATGGAGTAATTATCTGTTTTTTTTATAATGAAGATTACACGTTTAAGTGAAGGAGAAAAGACATTGAAATTTGATATGGAAGATATTGACTGGAAAGCATTGGATTTCTTCTTGGAGGAAGTAGAGAATGGTTATTATTCCAAAGAGGAATTATTGAATAATGAAAATTTTTTAGCGATGCTTGCTGCAGTAAAATATGATAAGGCAAATTGGAAAAAGATACCTCATTATATAAAGCAGCGTTATTTGTGTAAAGAGTTCTGTTTATGGGTAAACCCGGATATTACAATAGATAATATGTCACCAATACAGAAGTATAGAGCATATCTTGGACTTGATCATATTGTAAATGTAGATGAGGTTCATAAGCCACATGATATGGAAGATAATATGGATCAGATTATGAAGGACGTCATTAATGAATTGTCAAGAAAAACAGTCTATGAAGTTTATGATTTTCTTGGTATTGCGATTGGCGAAAATCAATGGAATTGTCTGGCTGAAAAAATGAAGAGAAACCTCCTTTAACGTGAAAAGTAAAAGGTACTATTAATAGTACCCTATGAAAAAATGGCAGAAAATATTTAGGTACTATTAATAGTACCTTACGAAAGAGGGAAAAGAAATGGCAGTTGAAAGTAGCAAAAATTCGATTAACAGTAAACAAGAAATAATGGAAAGATTTGCAGAATTAAGTGTAAAAATGACAGAGGTAATGAAACTGAGCAGGGAGATTGAGCAGTACATGGAAATGGAACAGGAACTGTCGGTACAATATCAGAGTGATCTTAGTCTGGCATGTTCAAGTCCAAATGGAAGATTTTCTCCTGAATTTAAACATGTGTCAGAACAGATTGATAAGATGAACGGACAAAAGATTGATATCCCATTTGAACAGTACGACAGATATTGCTCCAGCACGGATATCATGATGAATATAATTTACAACCTGCTTAGAAGCAGACAGATTTCATAGGAAGGATTTTTGATTTATGAATAATGGATGGGATCAATTAATATGAGTTACCAAGAAAATCGAGGGAAGAAACGCTTGCATCTATCCAGACGGCTACGTTGATTGCCGGCATAAAAGATGCAGAACCATCACCTAAAGGGAGTAAAATATGGTAAATTTAAATCAATCCATTAATGCATATAAAAATTATGTGCGTGAGGAACGGAAGTTTCATGGCAGTATGACACCAAAAGAATATGGTATACAGATTATGAAAAGGAGAAGAAAAAATGGAAAGACAAAATGATATGGAAGAATTAAGCGTAAATATCAGTTATTGTCCATATTGTGGCAGTAAAAATATTATAAGGATAAATGATGTTGATTGTACATGTAATGACTGCGGACGTGATTATATGGTCATAACACATGAATGATTTCAGTATGGAAAACCAAATAAAATCGAGAAAAATATGCAAGGTACTATTAATAGTACCTTGTTTTAAATTGGAGAATTTTCAGTAAAAAAGAAAGAGGAAAATTATGAGCGGTATTAAAGCAGGAGTGGTGGTCATAAACAAATTCTGTCCAGCAGATTCGAAGGCATTTTCAGGATACATATCGTATATTGACCGTTCGGAAGCAAAACGGAATGAGAAACTCAGTGAATATAATTTATACAATGACTATATGGATAACCCGGAGAAAACGACAGGATTGTTTACCGAGGATAAAACAGAGTTGACATACAAGGACAAGAAAATATTAAAAGAGACTTTCCGTTCAGCACAGGACAATGGAAGTCTGATGTGGCAGACGGTCATATCTTTTGATAACCGCTGGCTGGAAAAATATGGATTGTATGATGCAGCCAATGATATTGTAGATGAGCGAAAACTAAAAGAAATATCTTCGAATGCAATAAAAAAGATGCTTGTAAACGAAGGACTTGAAAATGCAGTGTGGAGTGGGGCGATACATTACAATACAGATAATTTACATGTACATGTAGCAGTTGTCGAACCTGTGCCACAGAGGATGGTAAAAGAATATACACAGTATGAGTACCGGGAAGATCCAAAAGGAAAATATGTAAAGGATAATTATGGAGAATTTGTTTATGCAAATAAAAGCTTTGTTAAGCAGCGCATGGAGGATGGACTGCCGGTTACAAGATATGATAAAGTTCCACTGCTTGACAAGGATGGAAACCAGATTACAAGAAAACAGTATGTTGGAAAATTTAAGCAGAAAAGTATTGAGATGTGCAAACAGTATGTGGTGAATGAGATTACGATGCAGCGTGATCAGAACCTGCAGATCAACCGGATCATAAGAGAGCAGATCGTCAAACAGAAAACAACTCATAAGCTGATTCAGGATCAGGAACTGGTGAATAAATTTCTGGATGTATATAAGCAGCTGCCGCGGACTGGGAACCGGGGACTGTGGAATTATAATAATAATGCGATGCATGGAGTCCGGAAATCGCTGGATGAATTGAGCAGCTTTTACATGCAAAAATACAATCTGGAAGATTATAAGGAGTTAAGAGCACTGATTGCACAGCAGGCAGTTTTATATCGTGAAGCTTATGGAAAAAGTGGAAGGGATTATGAACAGACCAAGATGAAAGATTTGTATGAGAGACTTGGTAATGCAATCCTCAAAGAAATGAGGGAGTTTGATAAAAATTATGCAGGGGATATTAATGAACTGTATAATGAAAATCATATTGAACAGGTGCTTGAACCGGTTTTTACAGAAAAATATACATTTCCTGATGGAATTGAATTACAGACAGAAGAGCCGGAGTTTGAAATCCATCATGATTATGATCATGATCTGGATGAAAGTGTGGACATGGGCTTTGACGAGGGATTTGTTTTTCCAGAAAACGATTGGAAGATGGAAAATAATGATCAATTAAGACTGGCAAAGCAGTTGATCTATGGAGCGAGCAAGGATTTTGAAACAGCGATAGACATTTTAAAAGAAGAGAGTAGCAAGGGAAATGTTCTTGCCGTGTATGAACTTGGAGCCATATATCAATATGGAAGAGGAAGAGAGATAAATCTTCCGGCGGCGCAGGAATACTATAAGAAATCTTTAGAAATGTTCGAAGCGATTTATAAACTGGATAGTGATGAGTTAAAGGAAAAGTATAATGTATCAGCTGGATATGTCGCATACAGGATAGGAAAACAATATCAATATGGACAGGGAACGGATGCAGATGATGAAAAGGCATTTAATTGGTTTGATACAGCTATAGCTGGGAAGTGCAGGCTGGCACATTATAATGTGGCTAATATGTACTACGAAGGAAAAGGCACGGAGCAGGATATACCGGAGGCAATCAACCATTATGCAATTGCAGCTTATAATGAAAATCCATTTGCAGCATATAAATTGGCGACAATTTATGCAAAAGGTATTGAAACGGAAGTTGATCTTGATGAAGCGCAGAAATTATATAAAATAGCTTTTGAAAAATTTTGCAACCTCGAAGAAGAAAATCATAGTGATAATCTCCAGTACAGGATTGGATGCATGTATGAAAAAGGGATTGGAACAGAACAGAACAAGCGCATAGCGGAACGTTATTTTGAACGAGCTGCAAAGGTTGGAAACAGTTATGCACAGTATAAGCTCGCTCAAATTTATCTTGAAAAAGAAGAAGCGGATTACACGGAAAAAGCAGTACAATTGCTTCAAAAATCTGCCATCAAAGGAAAAAATGTAATGGCGCAGTATGCACTTGGAAAGATTGCAGAAGATAAGAATAATGAAAACAGGGATTTAAAGGAAGCAGTCAAATGGTATGGAATGGCGGTAGATAACGGAAATGATTATGCAGCGTACCGGGCAGGTAAAATTCTGATCGATCGTGAGAGTGGACTTTATGACCGGGATAAGGCACTGTCTTATTTCCGCATGGGGGCAGAAAATTATAATGAATATGCACAGTATGAACTGGGAAAAGCCTATCTTGATCAGGAGTATTACAATCTGCCGGAAGCATTAAAGTGGTTGGAAAAATCAGCAGAAAAGAATGTACATGCTTTATATAAGCTTGGAACATTGTACCAGAACGTAGAATCAGAAATCTATAATATGGATACCGCAATACAATATTATGAAAAGGCTGCATTGCAGGGACATGAAGCCTCGCTGTATAGGCTTGGAAAGATATACAGTGATAAGGAAAATCCAAAGTATTACAATATTGACAGGGCAGTGGGATGTTTTAAAAGTGCTGCAGAAAAAGGAAATGAATATGCACAGTACCAGATGGGGTGCATATGTATGGATAAAAATTTTGAAGATCATTATGACATGGGAGAAGCGCTGTCCTATTTTGAAAAGGCAGTGGAAAAGAATTTTTCGCCAGCAAAGTATAAGGCAGGAAAAATCTATCTGGAAAAAGGAAGTGAATATTTTGACCTCGATAAAGGTTTGAAATATATGCAGGAGCTGGCAGATGCAGGAAATGACATGGCACAATATACGGTCGGAAGAGTTTATTCGGATGAAGCCTATGGTATCTATGATCTTGATAGGGCAGTTGAAAATTTTACAAAAGCCGGGGAAAAAGATAATAAGTTTGCACTGTATCAGTTAGGGGTTATTTATAGTAATCCGGAGAACACTTCTTATTACGATATGGATAAAGCTCTGTCTTATTTTGAATCATCCATTACAAAGGAATTTACCAATGGAAAGTATAAGGCTGCAAAAATTTACCTTAATCGTGAAGATAAACATTATGATCTGCAAAAGGGCATGGAATATATGCAGGAACTTGCCGATGATGGAAATGATATGGCGCAGTATGCTCTTGGACAGATATATGAGGACCGGATACTGGAAGTGTATGATATTGACAAAGCAATTGAAAATTATACTCATGCAGCAAATCAGGAAAATAAGTTTGCGCAGTACAGGCTTGGAAACATATATGCAGATAAGGAGAACGAAGAACAATATGATCTGGATAAAGCATTAGAATATTTTGAAAACTCTGTGAAGAATGAGTTCGATCCGGCAAAGTACAAAGCAGGTAAGATTTACCTTGATAAAGAAAGTGGACATTACGATCTTGCAAAGGGAATGGATTACATGAAAGAACTTGCGGATAAAGAAAATGACATGGCACAGTACACACTTGGAAGGATACTTCTGGATCCGGAATCAGGAGCCTATGATGCAAAAGAGGGGATGGAATATCTTACGCGTTCAGCAGAGCATGGAAATGAATATGCACAGTTAAAGCTTGGGCTTATCTATTTATCAGGGGCGGACAAATATCCGGGCATTATGAAAGATAAGGAGATGGCGCGTAAGTATCTGGAACTTGCTGCTGAAAAAAATGATCTGGCAAAAGATATTTTGTCAAACATTGATAATTACCGTGGAGGTCTTCCGTTCGTGATCGCAGGGAAGAATAGAATCAGTCTGCGTGGAAACAGCAGCTATGAACTGGAAAAAGCCCTGCATAATATCGAAAAGTCAATGGGAGATGAACTGCAGAAATATATCAATATGAGAGAGTTCGAAAAACTGAAAGACAAGGAAATAAGAGAGGCAGAGAAAGAGAAGAACAAAGAAAAAGACAAGGAAATAGATCAGGAACATGAATAGGTACTATTAATAGTACCTAACGAAAAAACAGCGTATTTCAAGGCTTGGAGCGTTTTAGAGGAGTAAAAAAACGCAAGGTACTATTAATAGTACCTTGCAAAATAATTCAATAAAAGAAAAAAAACATGTTATAATTTAACATATCTATATTGACAAAAAGTTATACTATATTTATAATATAAGTATAGTAAAAATGAAAGGCGGAAAAAGCTATGATAACTATTTGTTATTTAAACAACAAAGGCGGAGTTGGAAAAACTGCCACCGTAAGCACGATTGGACACATGATGAATCAGGTATATGGAAAGAAAGTCCTTATGATCGATCTGGATCCACAGGGGAATCTTTCTACAGGATACAGTGAGATAGACTGGGCTGATATCTTTCTGTCAATCTTGAACGGAAAAGAAGTTGATACGGAAAAGTCTGTTGAGGATATTCTTATGCATCCGGAAATGGATATACATGAGGCAATCAAACATACACAGTATGAGGGGCTGGATGTGATCCCTTCACATCTGACACTGTCAACTGTTGAAGAAAGTTTAAAGGCAGACATTACAATGCCACAGCAGTTCAAGCTGAAAGGACAGCTTGAGAAAGTGAAAGATGAATATGATTACTGCCTGATCGACTGCTCGCCATCTATCAGCATCTTAAACATCAACGGACTTGTGGCAGCGGATGAAGTATATATACCATTAAGATGCGATGGAAACAGTTGCATTGGAATGGCTATCACGATGAACCTTATACGCACGGTCCAGACATATAATCCAGCACTGCAGCTTATGGGATGTTTCCTTACGCAGTACGATGGAAGAAAAAATGTTGCCAGGACGGTATATGAACTGTTAAAGAAAATCCTTACAGATGATATCATTCTTCCGTTCCGGATCGGAACAACAAAATATCTGGAAGAAAATACATTTGAGCAGAAACCACTTCTTGCAGTGGATTCGGGTAAAAATAAATGCAGTGCTACATTAAGCTATCTGAAACTCACAGAATATATGATAGCGCCAAATAAAAAAGAGTATCTGAAAAAATATGATGCAGAACTGAAAGAGATTGAAAATCTGAGACTTGAAGAAGAACAGAATATGGCGTAGTTAGCAGATCATGATTGTGAAAAGAGGAAAAGAACATGGCTAAATTTAATATGGATAAAATAAAAGGATTAGGCGGTGTGCCTGAACAGAACGAAAACAAGGGAATGGTCGGTGCAGGGCTTTTAAATGTGGCTTCCCAGGCACAGGCTGCCTTGCAGAAAGCAACGATCTTTGTACCATATGATAAGATTGTGCGCAATCCGATGAATAAAATGAGTTTGAAAAATATTGATGAACTTGCACAGTTGATCGAGCTGGCAGGTTTACAGCAGCCGCTTGTCGTAAAGCAGACAGGTGACGGAAAATATATGATCCTTACCGGAGAGCGAAGATATCTGGCAATCGGAAAACTGATCAGTGAAGGTAAATGGAATCCGGAGAATCTTGTGGAAGTTAAACTGCAGGATATGGACAAGCTCAATGTTCCATTACAGGAAGATACAAAAGAGCTGTTTGAAGTCGTAGTGACAAACCAGCACAGAAAGAAAACTGATTCAGACAAGTATTTTGAGGCAATGGCATGGAAAAAGATCATTCAGGAATTTAGGGAAAATGGAAAGCAGCTCCGTGTAGTCGGGTATGATGAAAATGGAGAGTCGATAGAGCAGATGCGCACTATCATGACAACCGGAATGGATGATGATGGAAATGCAATCGAAGAAGATATTACCGGAATGAAAACACAGCAGATCATTGGTGACAAGCTTGGTGTCTCCGCAGCACTTGTTGGACAGATGGAGAAGATAGAAAACAATGGATCGGAAGCATTAAAAGATGCTCTTATGAATGAAAAAGTAGGAATTTCTCTTGGATCAAAAGTGGCCGGACTTGACCAGAATGAGCAGGAGAACTTTTTAAAAACTGTTCTGGAAAAAAAGGACGAGGGAGACACGATCACAAATGATGATCTTAGAAGATATCAGTACGAGAAAGAGAAAGCTTCGGTAAAAAAGAAAGAGGAGGAGCCGGAGGATGATCTTCTTCCGGGAAAACTGATCACAGAAAAGCAGCTTAAGGCTGATCTTAAAAAGGTCACAAAAGCATTAAAGGCAAACGGAGGCATCAGGCTGGATGATGCAAAATATGATTCATATATCCGGCAGATCCAGTTATTGGAAAAATTGTTTGTATAATAACATGTTTCATTTATAACATGTCTATTTTATAAAATTTCGCTGAAAGGAGAATTATAATGAATCAAGTACAATGGGAAAAATCAAAATCTGGCATTACTTCATACTTTGAAGCCATAGGAAATATGGTTCTTACATTTTCAAAACAAAGTGGTTACTCTGTAGAAACCATTCTTTCCTGTGATGACAATGAATTATTAACTATGTTAGAAAACAGTGAATTGCCTATAGCAAAAATATTACTGTTTTATAAAGAACCTGCATCGTATGCAAAGAGGGGCTTAAATTTACGTTTAAGTCAAATGCGTACTGGTGATGGAGAGTAAGAAAAAATATTTGGAAAGGAGGGACATTTCATGAAAAAAAGTACATTTAAAGATAGAATTTTAGCGTACTATAAGTTATTATGTAAATAGTATGCAGTGGTTGAAACACCTTAAGAAACAGAGTAATGCGAAATAATGATATATCACAATATTTATTATAAGCCATGATTATTTAGGGATGCTGCAGATGCTGTGGCATCCCATTGACAGGTTAGAATATATGAATCATTTGACATCTTTTAACATCACTACTACGGTAAAATACACAGAAAATGAGATATTAAAAAAGACAGGGCTCTCACAGGCAGCTTTCCATCGGAAAGCGATAGATGCGTTTCTGGCAGGTGATCAAAAGATTGACAGACGGCTGAAAATCAAAGAGATAAGCAATCCTGAATATGTTAAGAGGAGCTTTAAGGAGCTGATATATCTGGATGATGAACGGAGGAAGCTGCTGGAGCCGATCATGGAGCGTGAGAACGTGGGGATCACAGTTGTATTATTTCAGGCATTGTATGATTACTGTTTTGAAATGGCTTCCGTGCTTGATCATGACGTAGTAAAAAATATAATTGAGGGAAACTATACACTATAGAATGTAGAGGTTTCACAATTATGTCAGTAGAAGAAGAACTGGAACGCTGGTACGATGTGCTGAATGAGAATGTTTTTAGCAGCCAGCTTCCCAACGCAGTTTTCACAGTTTACTGTTCTGAACAGAGAAAAAAAAGCAGCATAATCTATGAAAGCGGCAAGGTATATAACATTTATATACACAGAAACGTGCTGCATGGAGAGATTGATAAGATAATCACATTTATCATCCATGAGCAGGTGCATATTTATTGCAGAATAAAGAAAATTTCAGATACGAGCAGGAACTGCAGATACCACAATAACAGATATGCTGCTGTTGCAGAGGAGCATGGACTTATTCTGGAATATCGGGGCACAGAGGGCTATGTAACTGTAGGTACAGATGATGAAATCCTAAAATCTTTACCAGCCTTTATAAACCGTGACAGATGGGGGAAAATACTGTCAGAATATGAAATCCGGTATCAAAACAGACTAAACTATGATAAAGGCAATTTTTGTTCGCAGGTGTTTGCCTGTGAGAATTGTAACAATAAGGCAGTTGGTCAAGAGCGCACAAGAATCATTTGCGATAAATGCAGGACATTGATGGTGCCTGTTATACGCGAAAAAAACACGTTTTTGCCGGGAAAGTATAAAACTGTCAAATGTCCGGGATGCAGGAGAAAGATTACAGGAATAGATGACGGAAAATATATATGTGGATTTTGCTTTGAGAAAATGATTGACACAAAGTGATGGAAAAGGTTGGATGAATTACATCTAACCTTTTTCTTGCTGTCCACATATCAGGATAAAGGGGCATTCGACATTTGGATAAAATAACATCAACATCAGAATTTGCTTTTTCGACTACGAGGTGGGAAGGGGATGCACTTCGTAACAAAGGAGAGTCCTATGGTTATGGGCGTGTATCTACAAAACAACAGAACCTTGACCGGCAGCTGGTACAGTTTGCAATCCTGCCGATCAAAAAGAGTAATATATTTGTAGACAAGGAAAATGGCAGCACATTTAACAGGACTAATTACAAAAAACTGGTTAAGAAGCTTAAGCCGGGAGATACATTATACATACACAGCATCTACCGGCTTGGCAGGAATTATGATGAGATACTGGAGCAGTGGTCTGTTTTGACCAGGGTAAAAAAAGTTAATATCGTAGTATTGAATATGCCGATCTTGGATACGAGACTGGAACGCGACCTCATGGAGAGGTTTCTGTGTGATGTCATATTGCATATACAGGCATTTGCAGCGGAAAATGATAAAAATAATATTAAGGTGTCACAGGCAGAGGGGATTGCAAGCGCAAGGGAAAAAGGCGTAGTGTTTGGCAGACCACGTAAAAGTGACATTGATGGATTCAAACAGAGGTATGAGGATCTTAAGGAGCAGGGGTTAAAGAATGACGAGATCGCAAAGGAGATTGGCATTGGGATCAGTACACTGTATCGTTATCTCCGGGAATTAAATACAAAATATTGAACAAAAAAATGGAACAGCCACAAGCTGTTCCATTTTTTAAAAATCGACTTCACCTTGGTTGTTGACAATTTTATAAAAATAAAATATAATCTAACCAAGGCATTGAAATAAATTGATCGCAACAATTTATTTCAATTGTATGATATTCAATCTCACACATTAAATATCATCTATTAGTATAATAACAAAAACACCTTGAAATGTCAATGTATATTTGACAAAAACAAGAATCTTTACATAGAAAAACAGCTTATTTTTTGCTAGTTTCATGTAACAATTATACAAAACAGATAGATAATAATGAGGGTGAATCGCATCATACAATTGCGCATTTACCCTCTTTTTATTTTGTAACCAAAAGGACGATTCACAGATGCAGAAACTTAGTGTTGAAGTCCTGGAGAAAATGCTCGGAGCTGATCTGTCAAATCATGAGATAGACATGATGCTCTACATTGCCCGTTTTCAAGACGAGTTCGGGCATATCCGGGGCGTATATTACAGAGATATTTGTGAAAACGTCGGACTTTCATATCAGGGGTTTTATGATTGTCTGCATTCCCTTGAACGTAAGGGAATCATAGCGTGCGAAAAGCGTAGTTATTTTGACTGGGATATTCAGGTCATCAATAACTCTTTTTGTGGTACGGAAAACTTTGGGCGAGGTTATGTATCGCTGCATTGTGGCATGGTGCGGTCAGATGAGTTTAAACAGCTTAAAGGCGGCGCAAAGCTTATGGCATTATGGCTCATGCGTGAATGGCTGATCAGCAGGAGCCGGTCCGGAAGCAGTGCGTACCAGATCACAAAAGAAAACCTGATTGCAAAATTTGTAGGACTGCTTAATGTGTCCAGACGTACTGTGAGGGAATATTTGGGCGATTTAGAGCCTTTTATGGATGTGTACTTAGAAAAAGGCCGTAAGTACTTTATAACCTTTAAAAAGGGCGCATACGAGGCTCTGCCGGGCAGGGATTCTGAAAACGATGAACTCAGAAACCACACGGTTACGATCTCCTGCAGGAGAAACCGGATCAAGGACGAGAACAGGCAGAAAGAGGAAGAAATCTGTACCATCCTAAAGCAGCACCACAAGGACATCATTAAGAACCTAGAATTTGATCTAAGTGCCATAATCAGGGAAAGCCTGGCACGGATCAATGCGAGCATACATAACAAGTACAAGTGGAAGAGGTATTTAAATCCTGCACTGGTACATAAGATCGTGATAGAGGAGCTTGCCAATGCGTAGGCATATACAATTGAACAGGGATTATGACAGACCTATGAGCGCCATAGGTCTCTTCGTGGTATCATAAATAGCATCTGGAGAGCCAGATCATCCATCCAAAAGGCAGTTTTCGGTGAAAAAGACACCGGGAGCTGCTTTTTCTTTTTTTACTGGAGAAAAGTATTCAAGTTTCACGACAGTTCAGAAAAAAAATATTCAAATATCATTTCAATTTTTGACAAGGCTATTCAAGTTTTAAACGGCTTATATAAATTTATTCAAATTTCGCAGTAATAAATGAGATTCCCTATTCAATTTCCAAACTATCCACAAAGTGCCTCAAAGCCCCATAAATAGGGCAAAGACACAATATTTAAAACGGCTAATAAATCCTTTCTAAATACAATTCTTTCTTTTTATCAACTATATCTTGTTTGGGAATCAACTACTCTGCAAACAATCTCTTTTTAATTGATCCATGTCACCTTGACACACGAAAACACTCATCTATCCACACAATAAGGAAGCCGAAACGCACAGCGTTCCGCCAACATCTAAACTGGCATAAATGCCAGAATTAATAGATACTAGTAATCCTGACAAACGAAATAACTTATCAATCCATATGCTGAAATTCCAAAGAAAATGACAACATCAAGACAATGAATATCCAAGGGAAAAATTCAATAAAAAGAAAATTAGAGGAGTTGATTGCATTTCGTTTATTGTCAAGCATGGAAATTTATGGTAAAATTCCCTTTGTAGTAAAATTGTGTCGAAAACTATACTTTTTGGCAAACAAAAAAACATGAAAAAAACGTCAAATCTGTGTCGCAATCGCAGATTTTTTTTAATTTTCAGGTCATTTTATCCTCAAAAACACGACTTTTAAAAAGTATGATTTTTGAAACTTCATTAACTAACATGAAAGGAGGATATGTGACCAGAATAGAACAAATGTTCTTGACGTTGTATTATATTTATAGTATAGTGTGGATAAGAAAAATACATTTGGAGGTCACAAAATGAAGAACACAAGTTATAAAAATAAACAATTCGTACTTTTAGGAATGACTTTTTTAAGCGTGGCTGGCATTGCCGGATGTTCCAAGGTGGAACTGGCACAGAGCACAGTAACACTGGAGCTTGGCGATGAGCTGTCTGAAAATGTTGCAGATTACCTGCAGAATCCGGATGAGAAAATCTTAAAGGGCGCAAGCCTTGATCTGTCCGCAATAGATGAAACAAAAGTTGGCTCATACAATGCTGCCATTGCATATGATGGAAAAATTTACCCATTTACGGTAGAAGTGAAGGACACGACTTCGCCACAATGCGAAGCAAAAGATTATATCTACATGCAGCCGGGAACCCTGACCATGGATGATCTGGTAACGGAGATCAAAGATGCATCGGAAACTTCCAGCGGAATTGTATCTTGTGAGCAGAAGGAGGATCTTGTAGTCTGTGATTATGATGATATGCTGCAGGAAAAAGCGGCGGTAGATAATGCAGAGCCGTATGATGGAGCAGACTATCAAGAAAGTGTTCAGTTGGATGATGAAGGCTGCTATGAAGTGACAGCACAGGTAAAAGATAGTGAAGGCAATTTTACAGATATAACATTAAACGTTTACGTGGATGGCACAGCTCCAGAGCTGGCACAGAATGTGATCGATCTGGATGTGGATGCATCCGGGATCAGTATTGAAGACATCAACACGGATGATGCGGAAAAGATTGCAGACATGCTGCATGAGCTTCCGGATTTTTCAAATGCGGAGTGGGCGGCAGCCAGTGATGCATTTTGCGGAGACAATGTGATCAGCTACGAATATGAGCAGAAATCATTTAATCTGCAGAAAGAGAACCCTGTAGAAGTATTAAATGTACACTGCACAGTGCAGGATCAGGCTGGAAACGAAAACGAGGCAGATTACGAAGTGACGGTTACATACACTGGACTGGATGCAGAGGCTTTGTTGGAAAAGACAGGGCTGATTATGCAGATAGCGGACACTTCTGATGAAAAGAAGAAAGAAAATACGAAAGCATCTGAACAAACACCTCAAGTTGCAGAAAATAAGGATACTGGAAACTCTACAGATAACTCTACACCGTTTCCAAATGGAATGACAGCAGATGAATTTGACAAATGGTTAGATTATTTAGAATTAAATAATATGGCTGCATACAATGCATATATGTGTGGAGAATGGGATGGTACAGGTGAGTATCAGGGAAATACATCAAATGCAAATGCATGTTACAATAGTGATTATGCCCAGCAGGTATTTGCAATGGTCAATCAGGAAAGAGCAAATAATGGTGTGGCTGCTTTAACATGGGATAGCAGTATGGCGTCATACTCTGATCGGAGGGCAATGGAAATCACTACGGATTTTAGCCATAATTCTGTAGGTGGAAAAATGAACGTAGGAGAGAATATTGCAAAAGGTGCAGTATCTCCGGAAATGGCAATGGATGGATGGATGCGAAGTGATGGACACCGTGCCAATATTTTAAATGCAAGTTACACAAAAATCTCTGTTTCTTGTTATTACGATGGATACACTTATTACTGGGTACAGAATTTTGCTTATTAAAAGCATTCCTTTAAAAATTTAATAAATTGCACTGATTTTATTGGTTTGGTATAATGAATGAGGTGCTGCGAGAAAACGGTAGGCGGTTAGCCCTCAACAGAGGGACTGAACCCTCTGATTACATAGAGATCTTCGAAAGAAGAAATTCATTGACGGAGGGGATGCTGATGATAACACTGACGGAACTGATTCAGTTCACGAGTTTATTGATAAGCGTTGCCGGATTATTTTACCTGATAGGGAAAGATAACCATGGCAAAAAAAAATAACCGCCCCAGTCCAAGGTTGCGGTTATCTTTTTAACTAAAACACCGGGCTAACCGTCTATCGGTAGCACCTTTACTATTATAATAGCAACGAGACATCTAAAAGTCAAGTTGAGAAAAGCGCAGAAATATGTTAGAATCAATATAGGTGCTACGAGAAAACGGTAGGCGGTTAGCCCTCAACAGAGGGACTGAACCCTCTGATTACATAGAGATCTTCGAAAGAAGAAATTCATTGACGGAGGGGATGCTGATGATAACACT
>OLFU01000385.1_pt1 | contig 51986 bp, 77 predicted proteins | sample 1605161 | NCBI WGS metagenome assembly OLFU01 (sample SAMEA3888914, study PRJEB22519) | human gut metagenome | biome: human gut; feature: human-associated habitat; material: faeces | place: Denmark | collected 2011
GCTGCGGGTGCCGCAGCGCCCGCTTCTCACAGGAGGTACGTTATGCTGCTATCCCTCACCGCCCTCCAGACCGCCCTGGAGGTGGGAGCCATCTACTCCCTGGTGGCCCTGGCCCTGTTCATCAGCTTTTCCATTCTGAACATCGCCGACCTGTCCACCGACGGCTGCTATACCCTGGGCTTTGCCGTGGGGGCCACGGTCACCCTGGCCGGGCACCCGCTGCTGGCCCTGCCCGCCGCCATGGCCGCCGGGGCCTGCTCCGGCTTTGTCACCGCCTTTCTCCAGACTCGCCTGGGGGTGGAGAGCATCCTGGCCGGCATCATCGTCAACACAGGCCTGTACACGGTGAACCTGGCGGTAATGGGCTGGTCCTCCAACCTGTCCATCTATGGCAGCGACAGCCTGTTCTCCCTGGCCAAGGGTCTCGTCGCGGCGGACTGGTGGGCCAAGTGGCATGAACTTATTGTGCTGGCCATCATCCTGCTGGTGGTCTGTGTGCTCATCGCCGCCTTTTTCCGCACCCGGCTGGGCCTGTCCATCCGGGCCACGGGGGACAACGCGGACATGGTCCGGGCCTCCTCCATCAACCCCGCCTTCACCATCACGGTGGGTCTGTGCCTGGCCAACTCCCTCACCGGCCTGGCCGGCTGCCTCATCGGCCAGCTGAACAAGAGCTGCGACATCAACCTGGGCACCGGCATGGTCACCGTGGCCCTGGCCAGCCTGGTCATCGGCGAGAGCCTGATGGGCCGGGGGTCCATTGCCCGCCGGGTGTTCGGCGTGGTGCTGGGCGCGGTGCTGTACCGGCTGATCATCGCCGTGGCCATCAGCACCAAGATCGTGCCCACCGAGGGCTTTAAGCTGGTGTCCGCCCTGATCGTGGCGGTGGCCATCGCCACCCCCTACGGCCGGAAGATGGTCGCCCTGCAAAAGCAGAAGCTGGCGGCCAAAAAGAAGAGAGAAGGTGCCAAGGTATGCTGAAGCTGGAGGGAGTATCCAAGACCTTTTACCCCGGCACGGTGAACGAAAAGCGGGCCCTGAACAAAGTGAGTCTGCACCTGGCCCCCGGGGACTTTGCTACGGTGGTGGGCTCCAACGGCGCGGGCAAGTCCACCCTGTTCAACGCCATCTGCGGGGTGTTCTATGCGGACGAGGGCAGCATCCTTTTGGGCGGGGAGGACGTGACTTTTAAGCCGGAGTACCGCCGCAGCCGGGAGATCGGGCGGCTGTTCCAGGACCCCATGAAGGGCACCGCCCCCCATATGACCATTGAGGAGAACCTGTCCCTGGCCTATCTTCGTACGGCCAAGAACCAGAACGCCTTCTTTGCCCGGGTGGGCAAGAAGGACCGGGATTTTTTCCGGGAGCAGCTGGCCGTGCTGGACATGGGGCTGGAGGACCGGATGAGCCAGCCGGTGGGCCTGCTGTCCGGCGGCCAGCGCCAGGCGCTGACCCTGATGATGGCCACCATGGTGCCCCCCAAGCTGCTGCTGCTGGACGAGCACACCGCCGCTCTGGACCCGGCCACGGCGGAAAAAGTTTTGGATATCACCCGCCGGGTGGTGCAGCAGCACAAGATCACCACCCTGATGGTGACCCACAACATGAAAAACGCCCTGGAGCTGGGCAACCGCACCCTGATGATGGACAGCGGCCATATCGTGCTGGACATCAGCGGAGAGAAGCGGGAGAAGATGACCGTCACCGACCTGCTGGAGCAGTTCAAGGCCGGGGCGGGCAAGGACCTGGACAACGACCGCATCCTGCTGTCCTGAGGGCTAAAGGTAAAATTGGGCAACATCCCACGATAATACCCGTAATATCCTCTGATTTTGACCTTGCGCACGGGGACAACTTCCTGTATAATCTTACGGATAGAGAGGGACAAGCGAGACCAACTCCCTGTCCCTCTCTAAAATTATGCGCTGCATCTTCTGGATTGGAAGAGCGGCAGCAGGAGGTAATTGAATATGAAAACCCGTAAGCACGACACCCACTGGATGGTTGGCGTGGCCATGATGGCTGCCATCGTCATTCTGCTGGCCAACACGCCCCTGGGCATGATCCAGCTGCCCATCATCAAGGCCACTACCACCCACATCCCGGTCATCCTGGGCGCGATCTTGCTGGGGCCTCTGGCGGGGACCATTCTGGGCTGTGTGTTCGGCATCTGCTCCATGATCAACAACACCATCGCCCCGGCGCTGCTGTCCTTCGCCTTCTCCCCCTTTCTCAGCACCTCTCTGGCGGGCGCAGTGAAGGCCCTTTGGGTGGCCGTTGGCTGCCGGGCCATGATCGGCCTGGTGTCCGGCTGGCTGTGGATCGGCCTGAAGAAGGTAAAGGCCCCCGACCTGGTGGCCCTGCCCATCGTGGGCTTCATCGGCGCCTGGACCAACACCGTGTGCGTGATGGGCAGCATCTATTTTCTGCTGCGTCCTGAGTACGCCAAGGCCATGGGCGTGGGCATCGAGGCGGTGTTCGGCCTGGTGATGGCCGTCATCACCGGCTCCAGCATTGCCGAGGCCGTGGCCGCTCTGGTGCTGGTCACCGCCATCGGTAAGGTGCTCATCCACGTGGTGGCCCGCATGCCCATGGGCCGCAGTACGGCGGAGACCTGAAACAAGCGGGTAACTTGATCCTTTCCCCGTCCCCTGTAGGGGACGGGGAAAACTGATAGCAGAGAAGTTTTCGTTAAGAGATTTTTTCCTGAGGTGAAGCAAACTATGCTCCTGGCCATTGACATCGGAAACACCAACATCGTCATCGGCGGTATTCGTGACGACAAGATCGCCTTTGAAGCCCGCATCGCCACCGACCACATCAAGACCTCGGACCAATACGGGGTGGATATCAAGAACGTCCTGTCCCTGTTTGATACCAAGCCGGGGGACATCAAGGGCTGCATCATCTCCTCGGTGGTGCCCCCGGTGTTCAACTCAGTGCAGACCGGGGTGCGCAAGGTTATCGGAAAGCCCCCCATGGTGGTGGGCCCGGGGATCAAGACGGGGCTGAACATCCAGATGGACACCCCCTCTCAGGTGGGCAGCGACCGCATTGTGGTGGCGGTGGCGGCCCTGGCCGAGTATGAGCCGCCCCTGACCCTGCTGGATATGGGCACCGCCACCACCATCGAGGTGGTGGGCAAGGGCAACACCTATCTGGGCGGCTGCATTATCCCCGGTGTGCGCATCTCGATGGAGGCCCTCACCTCCCGCACGGCACAGCTGCCTGGTATTCGCCTGGACCGGCCCCGGCAGGTCATCGGCAAGAACACCGTGGACTGTATGCGCAGCGGCATCATGTTCGGTGCCGCCGCTATGATCGACGGGATGCTGGACCGGGTGGAGGAGGAGCTGGGCTACCCCACCACCGTGGTGGCCACGGGCGGTATGTCCCAGTTTGTAGTGCCCCTGTGCCGCCGGAAGATCACCCTGGATAAGGATCTGCTGCTGAAGGGGCTGAACATTCTGTATCAGAAAAATACTCGCTGAGATGAAGTGAACGGAAATGTCAATAGTAAATGCGAAAAAAATATAAAAATTTATTTTTAGGACATCAGGCGAGGGCGGCGATCTGCTCCCGGAAGCAGATTTCAGCCGTTTTCCATCCCAATATTTCACGCGGATAATTGTTCATCCACGCTTCCGCCGCCTCGATCTCCGCCGTGGACACTTTTCCGAAATCAGTTCCTTTCGGAAACTTCCGGCGAATCATTTTGTTCTGGCACTCATTTGACCCGCGTTCATACGATGAATACGGGTGACAGTAGTAAGCCGCTGTCCTCTGCTTTCCCTTTCGCACCGCGGACCGTTCCAGCCGCTTCACGTCGGAGAACTCGCCGCCGTTGTCGAATGTGATTGTCTTGAATGCCTTTGCGAAAAGGTCCGCGCCGAATTTCCGTTCTATGCGGTCCATTGCCTTTACAACGCTTGCCGCCGTCCGGTCTTTAATTCTTGTAATGATTTCCCATCGGGTCAAACGCTCTGTCAGCACAAACAGGGCTTTTGACCCGTCTTTTTTACTGTAAACCGTGTCGCCCTCCCAATGTCCGAAAGTGCTTCTCTGGTCCACTTCGTCCGGGCGTTTTTCAATATTTTTCCCATACGACGCACGCTTTCCGGTCTTTTCAACTTTCTTGTACTCCCGCTTCCGCTTCGATTTCTCCGGCAAATTGTTATTGGTAAGGGACAGGAAAACGCCCTTTGTAATGTAACTGTAAAGCGTGCTTACGCAAATCGAGGTTTTGAACGTCCGTCCCTCCAACTTGATTTCGGCAAGGGCCGCGGCGGGCGAACGATCTTCCTCGATAATCTTTTGTTCTATGTATTCCGCAAGTTCAAAGTCTTTCCCAATTTTCAGCGGCGCGCCTTTTGCGGCGAGGTTTTCGCGGTATCGCTTTTCCGCCCCGTCCGGGTTATAGCGATCTTCTGTAATCCATGTATCACCGTCCAAATACTGCCAGCGGGCGCGCTTGATCTCCCGGTAAATCGTGCTTACATGCACATGTAATTCGTCCGCGATTTCCTGCTTTGAAATCCCCTTGTTCAGCAACGCTTCGATTTTATATCGGTCCATCTTTGACAGGTGACTGAATACGTGTCCCATGCGATACCCTCCATAAAGCAAAGGACCCGCCCCAGCCGGGCGGGTCCTTTTGTTCTCCCTTGTTCCTGCGGGGTTTCCTCCGCCGCTGTGGGATATTATAACATGCGCTTCATACTCACGCAAGTAATTATTTTTCGTCCTGCTCTGTCAGCCATTCCAAAGACACGTTCAGAACCCTTGCGAGAACGACAAGTTCATAATCAGTCACGAACCGCGTTCCGATTTCTATTCTGCTCACGCTGTCCCGCTCCATCGTGATTCCCTCCACCTGCAACCGTGCGGCAAGGTCCTCTTGTGTGATTTTCAGCCGGGCGCGTGCCTCTTTTACGCGGTTTCCGCAAAGATTCTTCCGCCCCTTGTAGTCATAAATCTTCATCAGTGTTCCCTCCGTGTGTTAAAGTTTCGCATTTTTCTTGACTTTAACACGCGCCCCATTGATAATTGTGTTAAAGGTCAGAATCCAAAAAATTCAACGGATTCAGCCGTAAAACACGAACCGCCCGGCACTCCGGGCGGCGGAATGGAGGACCACACATGAAAAGATTGATTTCCCTGCTTCTCGCCGTCTGCCTTGCGCTGTCCCTCTCCGGCTGTCTTGCGGACTACGACACACCCAAGCACGCCGAATTGTCCGAACAGTACGACTTTTACGCCGATTCGCAAGGCGCGCTTTCTTCCGGTATGGCGATCACGCCGGAACAGGCCGATGAAGTATTCATCGTCCTTGTGTCCTGCGGCATGGAAGCAAAAGTAACAAATGTCACCAGAAAGGCGGGCGACGACGGGCATTGTCAGGTTTCCGCCGGGCTTTACGTGTACGATGTCTATTACACCGACGGCGTGGTTGACCGCGTGGAATACAACGGGGAGGAACTTTACCCGAACCCCGCCCCGGCTCCCGTAGAACCCGCGCCCACGGATGACCCCGCCGCGCCGGAAACTCCGGCCACGCTGGAACAGGCAGTTGACGACGCGATCACCGCGGCCAATGCTGAAAAAGAAGATGTCAGTATTTACGACGCGGCCAGCGTCGGGGAAAGTTCGGACGGCTCCTTTGTGGACATCTATCTTTCCGGGAAAGATAATTTAACCTCGAATATGGTTCGGAAAGGAATGCTGGTGCAGGCCGCCGACATTCTGGAATCCCTGCAATCCCGCGACGACATCGGGCGCGTAACGCTTTTCTGGTCTTTCCCGCTCGTGGACGCTTACGGAAACACGTCCACCGAAACCGTGATGAAAGCGACGTTCTACAAAGACACCATCGGCAAGATCAACTTCGACAACTTCGATTACAACAACATTCCCGTGATCTGCGACGACTTTTACCAGCACGCGGCGTTGAACGGGTAAGAAAAAACGGCGGGCATGATTCAACGCCCGCCGTTTTCTATGCTCATTCATCTTTCTTTTTTTGCTTTCTCCGCCGCGGCCCGCACTTCCGCCGCGTATTGCTCCGGGGTCAGCCCCAAAACCTCCGCCGCGATTCTGTCCGTCGCCGTCTCGATCAGGTCATTCAGGCTTTCAAAGCCGCCAGCTTCTACCGCTTTTTGATAGACCGCCTTTTTCCCGATCTTCACATAGGGGTAAAGGCGGTCGTAATTTTCGGCGTTCCACTTGTTCTTCGCCCGCGTGTTGCACGCATACTTTTTCTTTTCCATGTGTTCCGCCTCCTTTCTCCGTTGATTATATCATTTTTCAAATACTCACGCAAGTATGAAAATCTATACAATCTCACGTGAGTATTTTTGTGCAACTTCCCATCTTGCTTTTTAATACTCACGTGAGTATAATAAGAGACAGAAAGCGGGAAGCACAAGCCGCCCACCCGCCGGGGGCGTAAAGAATACGGCGGGGGCCAACCTTACGGGCCGACACGAAAAGGGGGCCGACACGGTAACGACAACACTTCAACTTCTGGTTTCATATATGGGAGGTAATCACATGAACAAGTTTGAGATTGGCAAGGAATACTTCACGCGTAGCATTTGTGACAGCGAGTGCGTTTTCTCCATCAAGATCACCGGGCGGACCGCAAAAACCGTTTCTTATGAGTATATGGGCGAATCCCGCCGTTCCAAGATTTGCTTCGATGATTCCGGCGAATATATCCAGCCGGACCGCTATTCTATGGCTCCCACGTTCCGCGCTGAACGCGAGGTTCAGGCGGAAGAGGCCCCCGCCGTGGAAAAGCCTGCCGCCCCCGCTCCGGTAGCGGACGCGGCCCCCGCCAACGTGATCACCATTTCCCAGCCCGCCGACAACGGAACTGTGATTGTGATGATCGGCCAGCGCGTCGAATGCGTCTGCGGTTCCTGCTATCCCGTGGAGGGCGGAACGGTGATCGGCTTCGAGGATGTCCCCGACGGTCGTTTCTTCCGCGGCGGCGTGTTTGCCCTGATTCGCTGGGACAGCCGCCCGGACCGTCCCGAACGGGTCCGCCTCTCCGACATTCACCGCCGCGGGTGGCGGTCTGCGGGTGGCTCTCCGCTGGGCGTGTTCGTGGCCGGATAAACCAACAAGGGGCGGCGCAAACCGCCGCCCCTTGTTCCGAAATCAAAATCTAATCTATGGAGGTTTCCCGATGAACGATTCTGTTTGTTATTCCGCTGTTGCTTTCGATTCTGCGGGCCACATTTCCGCGGTGACAAGCGCAGATTATGACCTCGCCGTTAAAACGGCCCGGTATTATCGGAACGTCTGCAAATATCCATCCGCCCGCGTCGTCACCTGTGAACAGCTTGACGCGCTTCTTGATGAAGAGGGGAGGCGGCGGCTCTGTGGCGAATAAGCCCCACCGCATGACCCGGACGGCCCGCACCCGCTCCCGCAAGTTCTCCGGGCATTGTGAATCCTGTGGAAATCCCCTTTGCAGTTGCCGGGCGTATCAGTACACCGACGAAAGCAACGGGGCGATCACCGCGAACGCGCCTTACCTCTGCCGCGACTGCTACGAAACCCGCTACGGCGTAAAGATACCGACGGAGGTTGATGCGTACAAGGCGCGCTTGCTGGACGTGCTGGGCCGTTATGCTGATAGCGTAGAGGGCGCGCCCGCCCGTGATCTCGCCTTGCGTGTGATGCGCCTGATTGAAAATACCGATTGACCCCGCGCCGCCGAACCTCCCACGGCGGCGTAATTTTTTGAATTTTTTTCGTTTTCCTCTTGACATTTCATACTCACGTGAGTATAATAATAAACAGAAAGGGGGTGAAACGGTGAAGAAGAAAAAGAAAAAGCCCACGAAATCGCGGGTCGATGTTCGCACCATCGTAATAACCGCAATCGTGGACTTTCTGGTAGGGCTTGCGTTACTCCTGATTGATAAGCACACGTAAGCCGAAACCCCGTATTCTATGGGCGGGTTCACCGCCCACCCATAGAATACACTTTTTCTTCTGAACTGTCAACCATGCTTGCAAAACTCGGAATCTTCCTGATCGTCGTTGCCATTGTGAAACTGATTATCGCCGCCGCGATCCATTGCCGCCGCAAGAAAGGGGAATGAACATGAAAAGAACTGCAAACAAGTTCCAGCGGGCCTATATGGTCGCCAAAGCCTGCGTGCAGGAAGTCGAATCCCGACAAGAGGCCATCGAAAAGAAATTCATTGCCGACAACGGCATTGTCAATCCCGACGGCTCCGTTCCCGAATTCCTTTACTGCATGGAGGATGACGCGGCCTTTGAAAAGGCAAACGCCGAATGCGCCGCGCTCATTGCTTCCGCCGGGCTTGAAGAAGAACTGAACGCCGCCCGCGCCGCGCTGAAAGCGGTGGAAGATCGCCTGATTGCCTACGGCCTGTCTCTCGCTCCCGCTGGGGTTCGTGCCACGTTGGAAGATGCCGTTCAGCGCAACGCCGCAACCCGCGCAAAGGTCCTTGACCTCGCGTTCCGGCTTGACGTGTCCACGGTCAGCGCATAAAAAAAGCCCGCCGGGGGTCATTCCCCGGCGGGCTTCGTGTTGTCCGAATCGGACAATTTTAGTTGTTGTTTTCCGGCGCGCCCTGTTCCTCCACCGCGTCCGGGTCAATCCCCAGCGCAAGCAGGTTTTCCACAATGGGCGAGGTTTCCACGTACTCTTTCAAATTCTCGTTGGTCCCCCACGCCTTTTTCGCTTCCTCCAACACGGCTTCGATCATGTCCGCAATATCCTTTTCCGTGAACAGCAGTTTCAGCACCGCCGGGATTCTCTGGTAAATCCAGTCCGCGACGGCGGCGAACTTCATTGACCCCGTTCCGCCGCCGAACTGCTTTTCCGCCTGCGTGACAAGGTTGAAGAGAATCTTTTTCAGAATCTTTGTTTGTCCGCGCTTGATCAGCACGACAACCAGCACAAGGAACGCGAGGGCCACAAGAACGCTGTCCCAATTCGCGGCCAGAAATTGAATGATGCTCATTGTTGTTTCTCCTTTCTCACATTACACGGACCCGCCCAGCGCGCAAAGAAGAGTTCCAAGGCTCTGCAACTTTCCATAATTCTGCAACCAATAGTCCGGGGAGTTGATGACCCCGGCTTTTGCCAGCGCGTCAACGCCCGCTTGCGGCGTTGCTCACCGCGTCCCGGCCTTTTTGATGTACTCCGCCGCGCCGATAAAGAGAAGATCGAGGTATTGCACCGTTCCGGCGGCAACGGCGTTCTTCCAGTAGTCCGGGGAGTTGATGACCCCCAGCCCCGCCAGCTTGTCAATGGCCGCGTCCGCCTCGCTCTGAACGTCCGCCGCATTGACCCAGCCGTAAACCGTGGACCCGCCGCCGCTCTCTTTGATCAGGTGGTAAGGGTGTTTTGCGCCCTTTGAAATCGCGGTTACTTTCGCCTTTCCCGGCTTGCAGGCTTTCCCGCTCGCCGCGTTCGCGTTTGTGAAGTGCTGGTTGCCCGTAAAGCGCACCACGTCGCCCACGGCGAACGCCAGCGCGCCGGAGGTATCGGAGGTCCCGCCGGGCTTCTGCGCCGTTCCTGCGCCGCCTGTGGCCGCGCCTGCGGTGTCGTAGGTGATATACGGCAATTTACCGTGTTTGGTCCACCTGCGCCCGTTCATGCCGGAGATTGCGCCGATGTTCAGGCACGCCGTCACCTGTACGCAGTTCTTGAACGCCGGGGAACACTCGATCACCTTTCCGCCGCCGATGTAAACGCCGATATGACCCGAAAGCCAGACAGCTTCCCCCGGAACAATCTTGCTGAAATCGGTGGAAACGCCGGAACACTTCGTAATCATGGTGTCGGCTCCGATGTCCGGCACGCCCCCGGAGGCGTAGGACGCGCCGCCGTAGGTTTTGGACGCGTCGCCGTTCCAGCCCCACAAAACGCCCTTGATCATGCACACGCAGTCAAAGCCGAAAACGGGCGGGTTCTGATTCGCCGCGGCCTTGATCATGGCCGTGCGCGCCGCCTGCTTGTTGTAGCTGTGGTTCTGGCAGTACCGGGACACGTTGCCCCCGGTCAGGGGCGCGCCGAAACAGCCCATGACGTACAGTGTCTTGTAATGGTCCACGATGTCTTGCAGTTTCTTGATGAATTCAGACGCTTTCATTTTGCCCTCTCCTTTCGCGTCTGTGGGGCGTTCCGCCCCAGCCGTGATATTTGACCCGCCGCCCGCTCCGGCCTGTCCTGCGCCGTCATAGGCCGTCAGGCCGTATGATTCGATAATCTGAATCAGCTTGTCCGGGTAGTTCGGGTCCGTGGCGTAGCCCGCCGCCTTGATCGCCCGGCAAGCGGTCTTATAGTCCCGCTCCCCGACAACGGCTTTGTACCGGGCCGCGCCCGTCAGCAACGCCGAATGGTCCTCCACGCTCTCTTCCCAACTGTCGTATGCCCGGAAAAGGGCCGTCACGGTGGTAAAGTTCGCGCCGTCGTAACACTCTTGCGTTTTCGTGCTGTAAACCCGGCCTTTCCAGCTTGTCCCCGCCTTGATGCCGAACAGGGCGTTTGCCTTGACGGTCAGGCCGGATTTTCCCCAGCCGCTTTCCAAAATCGCCTGCGCGATTGTCAGCGAGGCAAGCACGCCGCTTTTCTGCATATCCGCCGCGGCCAGCGCGCCCACCCGCTCAATAAATGCTTTCTGTTCCTGTGTCATTTGTGTTCCTCCGCTATGGCTGAATGTTGTTCAGGTCTACGGGCATTCCCTCCGTCGCCGTCGGGTTTGCCTGCTTGATCTTCACCACGTTTTCCGCCTTTGCTTTCCAACTGTAAAAGCCGATTGCCGTTGCCGCCGGGGTTCCCACATAGGCGAGGAAAACACCAAGTTGCGACGGGTCAAAGGCCACGGCCCGCGCGCCGATGACAAACCCCGCAAAATAGGTCAAAAGGACCGCCGAAAGAACCAGCTTTGAAAACTCGATCTTCCGGCGGTCGTTCTTGCTGTCTGTCCGGCGGCGGCTCCGCCGTCTGCCGAACAGCAGAACGGCGGCAATCCCGCCCGCCAGCCCCGCGGCAATGCTGATCAGGTATTGCATATTCCGCGCCGCCTTTCACAAAAAGTCGTGTTTGACCAACCTGTCATCATACACGCGTTTGATGTTTGCGACGGCGTGCGTCGCCCGGTTGTTCTTGTAGTCCGGGTGTTCCTCGCAGTATCGTTCGTAACTGTCAATCTCGCTCAATGCTTCGATGAACTCTTCCCGCGTGTGCGGAATATCCCGCAACAGTTCGTTGTTGAACCGCAGGATTGCGGCCCGGTGCATATCTGCGTTTCGCGCGTCGTCTGTCCTGATATGGTCATCAAGGGTTTTTCTGGTTTCGTCCAGCTTTTCGATCACGTCGCCGTTGACGCACTTCCCGATTGCCTTTCCGATTTTTGACCACGGGTTGATCTTAATGGGGGCAATCTCGATCAGGGTCAAAGCGACAAGCAGAACGCCGACGGCACCACCCCCGGAAAATAAGTCGTTCAATGTCACGTCTGTTTCCCTCCGTGTAGAAGATCGCCCCCGGCGCGGATTGCGCGCCGGGGGCCTTTCCGCCTCCCTTAAAGGGTGATTTCAAGGGCGGTCAGCAGATCTTCCACCTCGGCTTTCAGCCGTGCGGGGACCTGCTCCAAGGTCTTTTTGCCCTTGACGATCAGGGTTGCATAAACAACAGCCATCGTTTCCACCTCCTTTCGGCAAAAGATGTATGCAAAAAGCAGGAACAGCGCGTTACTCATTGCCGCCCCCGCTTTCAGCCGTTTTCAGCAGTTCGCGCACCTTGTCGCGCAACCGCTCCGGGACATCATCAATCGTTTTCAGCCCCTTTTGAATCAGATCGGCATAGACCCGCTCCATGTTCACCCCTCCTTTACTCCGCGCCGTACACGGTCGCTTCGATCATTTCGTAAACGTCGCAAAGGGCAAGTTGCAGGTCTGTGACCTGCCCCGAAAGGCTCTCGTTTTTCTCCCGCAACTGCTCGTTTTCGCGGGTCAGTTCTTCAACCGATTTCGGCTTGTTCTTGATACTGGTCGCCTTGTGCTGTACGCTCATTCAAAATTACCTCCCACGGAAGAAATGAAGCAATCCCCGCTTGCGCTGTTCCGCTTCACCTTGATTCGGAAATTGAATCCCCATTCCGCCGCCGTCTTGCTGTCGTTGGAAAGGAAAAACTTGCTCCCGCTGGTGACGGCCTGCGTCACGTCCTCCCACGTGGGGGAATCGTCGTTGCCGTTGTTGCACGCCTCCACGGTGAATTCCGCGCCCGCCGGAATCTGCCGGGTAATGGACATGATCGCCTTTGTCACCATGTCGTCGGCTTCAAGGGGCGTTGCAAGGGTCAGTTCAATTTCGGTTTCGTTCTTGCTGAATGTGTAAGTCCGCGTCGCGGTTCCGCCGTAATTGTCCGTCGCCGTCACCGTCAGCGTGTGGGACCCGTTCAACAGCTTCCGCCATTCATCCGCGGTCACGCTGAACGTGTATTCCTGCCCGCTGGTCGCGGCGTAGGACCGCTTTTGCGCCCCGTCGATCTTCTCAACGACGTTGATCGTCTGGCCGCTGTCCGGGTCGGTGACGGTGTATTTCTGGTCGAACGCTCCGGTCTTTGCCCCAAGGTCCGTATCGCTCCCGCTGATCGTGGGCGGCGTGTTGTTGATGACCGTCCGCGTCGCGCTGGTCTTGTACGCCGATTCCGCGCCCGCGCTGTCGTATGCTTTGACCCGGTACGCCACATTCTCCCATCCCTTTGTGATCTGGTCGGTGTGCGTCCGGTTGATTCCCTTGTAGACCTGCGCCCATCCGCCGCCGTTGTACTGCCGTTCGAGGACGTACCCCGAAAGGTTGTTGTCCGGGTCGGTGGACGTTCCCCAATTCACAATCAGGCTTTCGCCGCCCCGAACGTCGCTCGGAACGTCGATGGAATCCGGGACCGACGGGGCGCGGTTCCATACGATGCTGTATGCGCCGTCCGAATCCGGGCTGTCAGATACCAAGATTTCAGATTTTAGATTACAAAGCGGGCGAACGCCCCTGTTGCCGTAGTACGCGTAGTCCCGGTCCAACGCGCCGGAGGAATAGACGTCGCGGACGTTGCACGAATCCGACGCGTAAGCGTCCGCAAGCCACCAGTACCAGAACGAATTTGCGTTCAAACTGCTTGTCTGGTACTCGCTCTTGCTTACCGCCTCCGCCGTCGGCTTTGCCTGCCGGGAAGCGTCGTCGCTGAACAGCGCAAGTTTGCTTCCGGCCACCACGTCGCCCGACAAGCCGACTTCCGTTGACGTGGCAAAGAAGATTTTGTCGGTGCATGTCTCCGTCCCGCCGCCGTCCACCTGCGCTTTGCCGACGGTCCGGTTCGTGGTCAGCAGGGCGGCAATAAAGTTCGCGGAGAATCCCGCCAGAAAGCCCGCTTCCGCCTCGTACTCGTTGTAGTTGCTCCATACGTTCGCGTTGTTCGGCGGCGCGTCCTGCCCGTGCTGGGCCGCGTACCACGCGCCCGCCCCCGCTTGACTGTTCAGCCATCGGCGGATATTTGACCAAATCCAGCGGTTGTTTCCGTAGGAACGGCGGTTTCCGTCGCTGTTGCTCTGCTCCATAGCGTCAAAGCATTTCAGCGAGATAATGCGCTCCGTGATCAGCGTGACGGAATTCGCCGGAAACCCGGCGTGGTTCTTGTCCGCGATCTTCCAAATGATCGGTTTCCCGTTGTAAAGCGTTCCGGTGTCTTTCACCAGCGCGCCAACGGCGAGGGTGCTTAATGCTTTCGGCATTTCGCTTCACGCTCCTTTTGTGTACTTACTGTTCGGAAAGCGTTTCCCGCGGGTCAGCGATAAAACCGCAGAAATAGCTTTCCTTTTCCGGCCTTTTGTTCTTTCTGCATAGCAATTTGCTTTCCGGGAACAGGCGGTTGAACTTCCTGTCGGTTTCCCTGATCAGGTGGTGACAGTTGCCCTTTTCGGCGTGGCTCCGCCAGCTTCCGTAAGACTGTTCGATTGCCGCAAGGGTGATTTTCCCCTTGTCCAGCAAGCCCCGCTGTTTCTTCAACTTCCGTTGCTCGTTACATTTGCTGTTCCTCCTTACCTTGCGCACGATCTTCCCCGTGTCGGTCATATAGGTTCGGAATCCAAGAAAATCAATTCCGTTCCGTAGCGGGAAAATATTTGTCTTGTTGTTCAGCTTCAATCCCAGCCCGGCCACGTACTTTTCAATCTCCCGGCGGCAATACTGCAAATACGCCTTGTCCTCGTGAATCAAGTAAAAGTCGTCCATATACCGCCCATAGTAGCGGACTCCCAATTTCTCTTTTATGAAATGGTCAAGCCCCGAAAGGTACATGACCGCGAACCATTGTGAAGTCTGGTTGCCGATCGGAATTCCGGGGTCGTCCGTGCTGTCAATGATCATATCGACAAGCCATAGAACGTCCGGGTCCCGGATGAAGCGGCGCACCATTGCTTTCAATGGTTCATGCGGAATCGAGTAGAAATATTTTGATATGTCGCATTTCAGGACCCAGCCGTCCGCATAGCGGGCGGCGCGCGGGTCGGGCCGCGGCAACCCCTCCTCCCGGCACCGTTGTTCTTCCCGCGCTTTCCGCTCGAAATAGTAGGACCGCATAAACGCTTCCAGCCGATACAGGCCGTCATGCGTCCCGCGCCCCTTTTGCGACGCGTAGTTGTCGCGGATAAAGGCGCGGGAAAATGCAGGCTCCAACACATTGTCACATAAAGAATGCTGAACCACCTTGTCTTTGAACGCGTTGGTCATAACGATGCGTTCTTTTGGCTCGTAGACCCGGAACACGAAATAGTCCGACGGGCGGTAGGTCTTGTTCTTCAGCATTTCCGAAAGCAGGCAAAGGGCTTCCAGCAGGTTTGCTTCAAATTTTGCGACGCTCGCTTTGCCCCGTTTGCCCCGGCGGGCCTTTAAGAACCCCGCGTATAGGTTCCCGAAATCGTGGACCCGCTCGAAATCTGTTTGTTGCATAATAAAAAATGCTCCTTGCCGTGTATAGAATCCGCCTTGCGGGGGCGGCAAGCGGTCCTCCGCCTGCCGTCGCAATGCTTCATCATCGGACCCCGCCGCGCGCCCGTGGCGGGGCGGAAGCTGGTTCCCGTGGGCCTTGCTTCACCAATCTTGTATTTACCGTCGCGCTGTCACCGCGGCGGAGGGATGCGGCTTCCTTTGATGATGGTCCTCTGCTTTCAGCCGTCCGGCTTACTCGTTCCCGGTGTTCCATCAAAGCGGGCGAACGCCCCTGTTGCCGTTGTACGCGTTGTTCCAGTTCATCGCGCCGGAGGAATTGACGTTGCGGACGTTGTACGAATTCGACGCTACAAGCCGCACCCCAAGAAAAACGCCCCGGCGATCACCGCCGCGGCGCGTTTCCCCGTTGTCTGGATTCTGTGAACCGTTCGAGGTCCTTTTTCCTCCAACTGGCCGTCATCCGTTTTACTTCCACGGCGTACTTTGTCCACGCCGCGCATTGTGCCGTTGAAATCAGGTTCTTTCGTTCGGCCAGTTCGATCAAAAACAGCATGTCTTTACAACGTGAAAGGGCCTGTTTCTGTTCATACCGCCGTTCCCGGAACTCTCCCGCGTCCGTAATATCAAGTTCGTTCGCGTCCTGAATATGAATCACGATTTCCCGTGCAAATTCCATCAGGTCTACGGCAAGTTTCCCGTGCCGCTTTGGAAAGCGGCGGGCGGTGGTCATGTCGTAGGTGTGAAAGGCTAAATCTTTCGCTTTCGTAATGATGATAAATTCCTTTTCATCCGCCACGCCGCAAGCACCTCTTTCCCCGGATTTCTTCAATCTCCGACGTGTCCCCGTCGAACCGGAATCCCCATTCCGTGACAGTTAGAACCGCCTGCGCCCCGGTATAGGTTCGCCCGCTGATCGTCAGTTCGTCAGCGTCGGAATCGCACGCGGCGCAAGGCGGGTCCAGCTCCGCAAACAGATTCCCAATGATGCAGGACAGTTCCCGCCGTGTGCAGGCGTATTCCCTCAACATTCGATTCTGTTTCTGGCCGCGTTCCAAATGCCCTTTGTCATAACCACCCCGTCGAGGGAATCAAATTGCACAAGAAACGGGTTTCCGGTGATGTTGTTGAACAGGCCATCTTCCACGCGGGAAACGCGGCTTTCCAGCCCCGCAATCGCGGACAGGGCTTCCGCCGCGTCCGCCTCCGCCTGCTCTGCGGCCTCCGCGCCCGCGTCCCACGCGGCCCGCTCGCCCGGCTGAACGTGAACTTCTGTGTCCTCCGTGTGGTCGATCAGTCCGGCAATGGCCGTGTCATAGTTCCCCATCGTCGTGGGGTTCACGTGAATATCGCTGTTGTTCGCGTGGGCGTTCAGGGCGGTAAGGTCTGCCTTTTTCTCAAACTCCGCGGCGTGCGCCGTCTGCGACGTGTTGTGGTCTGCAAGGTCCTTTTTCGTGGCCGTTACCACGTTCGGGTCAATGACAAAAGAGATCGCGCCCGTGTTGGAAATTTCGATGTGCATAGTCAGTTCAATTTCCCCGGCGGCTCCGCTGGTGATAATGACCTTTTCCGTGTCCGGCGTATTGCAGACGGCGATCATGTTCGGCTCTTCCGCGTCGTCGAACACGCCCATTTCCCGGATAGTCCAGCCGCCCACGTCGGAGGGGACCACCGCCACCACGTCGATCATGTTCGGTGATTTCTCATTGACCTCCACGCGGTTTACCTTTCCGCGCCATTGCTCGCCCTTTAGGGCCGTCATCGTGGAATTCGGCTTGTAGTAGCTTCCTCCGCCGTCGCCCACGGCGAGGGTCGTAATATTGACTTTCTGGCCCTCCATGACCGCTTGTGTGATAAGCTGAACGCCTACGTCGGTCACAATGCTTCCGTATGTGTTTTCGATTTCTGCCATTGTTACGCCTCCGTTCTGTTCTGCGGGAAGATTTCAAGTTTCCCGGTTTGCTGAATATAAGCGGCGCATACCGCGTTCCAGTCCGTCCCCATCTTCCGGTAAACATGCGGGTAAATGTCCACGCGCACGCCGACGGTGTGGCCCGCTCCGGCCTTGATTCGCGCCGTTTCCTCGATGTCCTCCGCAAGATAGGGGTAAACTTCCAGCCGCACGCCGACGGCATGGACCGCCGCCGTGAATACGGTCGCTTTCTTCTCGATCTGGTAACTGATTGCTTCCAAATGGGACCGGAGGTTTTTATAAAAGCGCACCCGCTCCAAAACCGCCGCTTGCCGGTCCGCCGACACCCCCGATTCCGTCGCGCCGATGATGACTTTGAACATGTACGGTTCCCCGCCGTACTCGAACCACTCTTGCACCCGCGTTCCGGGGAATACCGCCCCCAGCGCGGTTTCGACGGCGTATTTTGTCCCCAACCTCCGGTGAACGCGCACGCTGTCCCGGATGGTCTGCCGCTTGACTTCGATCGGATAGGAATAGTCGTACCAATCCACATGCAGGTCATAGGCCAGCACGTCAAGCGTCTGTTCGTCCAGTTCATCAATCCGGGCGTATATGATGTTCTTCCCGGTCTGTCGGACCGTCCCTTGCAACTGCTCCGCAATGACCCGCGCAAGGGCCGTCATGGTCGGGTCGCTTTTCAGGGGAGGGGGGAGGGACCGCGTATAATCCGCCGTATGCAGTTCGTTGTCATTCACTTTCCGCACCCCCGTTCGTAACGGTGGTCGTTCCGATTTTCGCAACCTGATTGTCTTTCACCGTCGCAAAGGCCGGGGCGCGGACCTCCACCCGCTTTACCCCGGCTTGCATAAGCAGTTGAATCAAATAGGACGGATTCACGTCCCGCCCCATCTTCTCCGCCTGCCATTTCTTGAACGCGCCCACCGCCGCGTTTACGTTCTCCGAAATCACGTCGTCGCTGATTGCGCCGCCCTCCTGTGTGTAGTAGGTCACGTCGATGTTGTACGCCACGGTTTCCGGGGCCTTGACGGTCACATGGTCGGTCAGCGGGCGCACCGTGTCCGCGTTCAGGATTTCCGAAACCTCTTTCAAGATTTCTTCCTCCGGCAGTTCTCCGCCTGCCAGCAGGACCCGCACGTCCACTTCTCCCGGCTCCGGCGACGTGGCCTTTACGTCCGCGATCAGGGCCGACGCGGATTTTGCGAAATACTCATATCCGCCCATCGGCCCCGCTGTGGAGTATGTTTCCACGCTCTCCCGTAGCCGTTCATAAAACGCCGCGTCGCTCTCTTCATCCGCGCCGCCCGCGCTCTCCGTTGTGTTCGACACGCTTTGAAAGTAGGGGAACACGTCAACCGCCTGTTTGATTTGCCCCGGAACAAAGCCGTTCCCGATTTCTCCCGCCTGCGTGCATTCCGCCGCCACGTCGCCGGACAACTGGCCCGCCGGAATGGTCAGGTCTTGAAGCGTGGCAAACACAACGTCGCCGTCCGGTGTTGCGCGGGTCCCCGCCGGGATGACGGTTGCGGTGTCAAGTTTGATGGACAGCGTATAGCGCAAGGTTGTTTTCGCCTTTTCCGGCTCCAATCGGTACGTGTCCTTGAACAGTTCCGCGAGGGAATCCAGATATTCCCCCTCCGCGTACCGCGGCACGTTCTGTTTTGCCGAAAAGTCGATGTTCACCCGCTCTTGAACGATGATGTCCGCCACCCACAAAATGAAAAGCCGCGCCGGGTCCGCCGGGTACAGCGTGCGCCCGGTGAACTTCTCGTATGACTGAATCAGCGCGTTCACGATTGTTTCCGTGTCGGTTTCCACAAAGGAAATGTCCGGGTAACTCCTATTCGTCGCCGCCAATGATCTTCACCTCCACAATGGGAATCAGGGTCCCCGGCCTGTCCCCCAATTCAAAGGTCACGTTTTCCACCTCCGCCCGCGGCTCGAATTCCTCGATCGCTTCGAGTACCTCCGAAATCAAGATTGACTGCGCCGCCGGAATCGGTTTGTCAAGAAACCGTTGCGCCAGCCCCAAGCCCCGCTCCAACGGAACGGAAAATTTCGGTGTGGAAAGGATGACCGCCACGTTCTGCAATACCTCTTCCGTGGTGTCCTCCGGCGCGAGGTTGATTTTTTCAAGGGCGTATGCCTTTACGGTGTAAGCCATCGTCCGCCCTCCTATCTGCTCGAATATGATTGCATGGTGACATTGACCGACGCGGCCAGCAGGTTCCCGCCTCGGTCGTATCGTTGCAGGGAATTTGACAGTTTGGTGATGACCCACTTGTTTGTCCCATACGCTTTCGGGCCGATGATCAGGTAATGGGCCTCGCCCCGCCGCATGGTTTGAAGCAGGTTCGCAACCTCCGTAATGGGGTTCACGCCCAAAAACACGGAAAAGAACATGGTGAAAGACATGCTTTCCACGTCCTGCCCGGTAAACTCCAAAAGCGGCTCTTTCAAATGCCGCTCGTGCGTGGCGTACTTCACCGAACTTTCCCATTTCAGGTCGTCAAACGTCTTGATGGATGACCGGGAAACGTAAAAGGTGAACGTCCCCCAGCTTCCGATTTCCGCCATCGTCAAATCCCCCCAATCACGAACCCGTCCCCGTCCTCTGTCGGGAGGTAGATGCAAAGCACGTAATCCCCCGGCGACGGTAGCCACGGGCTGATCTTGACGGCGTGGCTGTGGCCCGCAAAGGCCGCGTCGCCGCTTCCGCCGCTCTCGGTTTCTGTCCGTTGCGGCGCGTTCTGCGCCGGGATGAACGGCGCGTTTTTCAGAACTTTCAGCTCTCCCGAAACAATCGGGCTTTCTCCCTTGTCCGAAAAGGTCACGCGGGCCGTCCGATTCCCTGCGTTGACGGAAGAGACAATGCCCGTTCGGACCATATTTTTCAAAACGGATAATTCGCTCATTTAGTAGCCCTCCAGCACGCGGCGCAAGGTCAGATCAGTTTTATACCCGCTCCGGGATATGGAATGCGCCGCCGTTTCAATGATGTACTTTCCATCGAACGCCCCGTACCCGGCCACCTGAACCGTCACGCCCGCCACAAGGCGCGCGTCCCCGGCCAGCTTGAACGATGCCTTGAATTCTCCTTTGTTCTTTTCCCGTAACCGCTTCATTGCCAGTTGCCGGGCCTCTTCACGGCTTGATACCTTTTCGTTGATTTCCAGCGTTTGGCCGCTCTTGTCCGCGTCCCGCGGGGTGTAGGTGTATTCGATCGTCGTCCCCGTGGCCGGGTCCGTGTAGGACACGTGGCATTTGCTGTACGCGGTGTCGTGCAGGCTCGTGGAAAAAGAATAGCTTCCCACGTCCGCTTTTCCCCGCTGGATGGTCCGCACCGCGTCTTTCTGCTCATACGCCGCCGCGTCAAACAGGACGATGATCTTTGCCGTGACTTTCAGTGAGATTCCAGCCGCTTTGCAAAGCCGCTGTAAAAAGGTGATGTCGGATTCCTGCATTTGCTCTTTCCGCTGATAAAATGGGTCGGACGTGGATTCAAACATGCAGGTAAACCCGTTCGCCCCCGCAATCTCCTTTGCAATGCCGGAAAGCGTGTATTTCTCCCACGCTTTCGTCTTTTTCTGTGTCCGAATGGTGGAGGCGTAGGGGATAGACCCGGCCTTGATGGTCGCTTTCGCGGGCGGGCCGCTCCCGTCCACCGTGTCCACGGCGAACACGCCGCAGTCAAGAACCCGGTCTTTCCCGTCCGATTCCCAATTCTTTTGCACGATTACGGCGGAGATTTCCGCCCCCTTTGACGCGGAGGGCATATTCAGCCAGCTTCCCAGCCATACGCCCTCCTTGTCGTCAAGGGATAGTTGCAGGTCGTCCGTCTTGTCCTCTTCGTTGTCCGTGTAGGTCAGCGAAAGAAGATGCTTGTTGATGTCCGCCGAAATATCCACCCCCGAAAAGGTCAGGCGGATAACCGCTCTTCTCGCGTTCATGCCGTCCCCCTTTTCCACGGCGGCAACCCCGCCGCAACCTGCGATTCAGGCTCCGGGATGGTCAGCGCGATTCCCGCGGGGAACACGAAAAGGCGGCGGTATTCCGGGTTCAGCTTCATAATTCTGTCCGTGTACGCTTCGTCGCCCAGCGTTTTATAGGCGATTGCGTCCCACATGTCCCCGGCTATGGTGGTGTATTTAGTCATAGTTCCGCCGCCTTTCGTCGTCCTCCTGTTGCCGCTTCCGCTCTTCGATTTCGTCCAGCAGTTCTTCATCGTGCCTGCGTAGCAGTTCTTCGATGTCCTCCGCCTGCGCCTCGCTCCCAACATGGAAAACGGGCGCGCTGTGAATGACGATCGACGCTTGCCGTGCGCCGGACGCGATAGACGGTGCCGACACGCTGGGGGCCTCCGCGCCTGCATAAGCCAGTTGCAGGGCCGGAACGCCAACCCCCGCCCGAATGGTGTTGACGGTGTTTGCGAGATTGCGGAAGATCGCCCCGGTTTCCGCCGCGTTGAAAACGGTCCGGTTCTTTGCATTCGTGACAAGTTCCGCGCCCGCCTCGCCCGCTATGAACGTGTCAGGCGTGCTTTTTGTGCCTTTTGCAAAAGTCGGAATCAACGGAATGTTGATGCCCTTTCCGCCGATGCCGGGGACCCAATCAGGAATTTTCAGTTTGTTCAGCCCGGAAATTACGCCGTTGATCAGGCCGATAATTCCGTTCAGAACGCCGCTTGCAATGCTTTTCAGGGAATTCCAAACGCCGCTGAATATCCCTTTCACGCCCTCCCACACACGGGACCAATCCCCCGTGAAGATGCCCGCGAACACGTCCACAATGCCTTTAATCGCCGTCAGCGCGCCGGACACAACCCCTTGAATGGTCGTCAGCGCAACGCTGATAATATTTTGAATCGTCGGCATAAGAAACTGAATCACGGACATAATGGCCGTTGCGATCGTCGAAACGACGGTTGCCAGCCCTTGCAGGATGGATGCGATTGTCGGTGCCCAATCCGCGAACGCCTGCGCGATCTGCGGAAGCACCGTTTGAACGATGAATGTAAAAATCTGTTCCACGATCGGGCGGACGTAGGTATTCACGAACTCGATAAAGCCGGAAAGGATATTCCACACAGTTTGCAAAACCGTGATCGCGCCGTCGATAACGCCCGTCGCTTCCTCTCCGAACAGGTTGATCAGGAAGTCCCGCGCTCCGCCCAAGTTCCCGTCTGTGAAGATGCTCTGGATTGTGCTTCCGATATTCGAGATCGCGGACACGATTTTGTCGAACACTTCAACGCCCGCGTCACCGAACACGTTTCGGATGACCTCGCGCACCTTATCCAGATTGTCCCGTAGGATTTGCACCGCCGAAATAATCAGGGTGATTACACCCACGACGGGAAGCACTTTCCCAAGAATGCCGCTGAACGGTCCCAAGATCGCGCCGCCCAGCTTTTGAAGCGGGCCGAACAGGGTTGACAGCTTCCCGAACCCCTTTGCAACCACGCTTCCGATTTTTCCAAGCGGACCCGCCGCAACTGCGGCCCCGGCCCGCCCCAATATTCCGGTAATGGTTCCCGCTACTCCGGTAAACGCCCGCGTAGCAACGCCGCCCACGCTGGAAAACACGCGGGTAAACACGCCGCCCACGGCTCCGCCGATACCGGAAAACAGGTTTCCGATTTTCGTTCCGGCGAACATCTGCCCGAACGCGCGGCCTACGCCGCCCGCCGCGCTTCCGATTCCGCCGAAATACCCTGTGACGCTTTTTGCAACGCCCTTGACTTTAGACGCAAAGCCCACGGCTTCCACGCCCGCAAGGGCGAATTTGCCTTTGAACAGGGCCATGACCTTTTGAATGGTCAGAACCCCGCCTTTCAGGTCAAGGAACGCCAGCTTTGCCACCAACCCCGCCGCCTTGAACGCGAGAAGTCCGGTGACAACCTTTGTAATCGTGCGCACCAATTCCGGGTTTGCGTTGATAAACTCGGTCAGTTTGGAGATCAGTTCCGCGGCTTTTTCCGCACCCTCGGTAAACGTCGGTAACAGCGCGTCGCCCAGCGCAATTTGCAGGCCCTCAACCGCAGATTGCAACAGCGTTACTTTTCCTTGAAAGTTGTCCAGTTTGATTTGTGCCATTCGCTCCGCCGCGCCTGCGGAATTGTTGACCGAATCGGACAATTTTTGAAAATCCGCCTCGCTTGCATTGACGATCGCCAGCATACCCGCAAAGGATTCCTTGCCGAAAATGGCCGTTGCCGCCGCCACCTGCTCCGTTTCAGACAGCCCGCCAAGACTGCTTCGCAGGTTGTCTACCACTTCGCGGAATGACTTCATGCTTCCGTCTGCGTTCGTCAGGCTGATTCCGTACTTGTCCATGTACTCTTTCATCTGCTTTGTCGGCTTCGCCATGTTCGCAAGGGCGGTTTTCAGCGAGGTTCCGGCCACTTCCGATTTTATGGACGCATTCGCCATCAAGCCGATTGCAAGGGAAACGTCCTCGACGGAATATCCCAGCGCACCCGCGACGGGGGCCACTTTTTGGAAAGTCGCGCCCATCATTGCCACGTTGGTATTTGAATTGCTCGACGCTTGCGCCAGCACGTCCGCAAAGCGGCCCGCCTGATCTGCCGTCATGTTAAATGCGGTCAGCGCGTCCGTCACAATGTCGGAAACCTGCCCCAAGTCCTCGCCGGATGCCGCCGCAAGGTTCATAATTCCCGGCAAGCCGCCCAACATCTGGTCTGTTTTCCATCCGGCCATTGCCATGTATTCGAGGGCTTTTCCGGCTTCCACGGCGGTAAACTGCGTCGTCGCGCCCATTCTCTTTGCTTCATCCGACAAACGCTTCATTTCATCCGCGGTCGCGCCGGAAATGGCTTCTACGGTGGACATCTGCGCTTCAAACTCCGCGGCCTTTCTCACTGGCCCGGCGTAAATCGCCGTCCCAAGTGCCGCAAGGGTTCCGACGGTCCCCGCAAGTTGCGTTTTGGTCTTTGAAATCGCCGCGTTGTTCTGTTCCAACGCGGCGTTTACCTTTGCCAATTCCTCTTGACTTTTTTTGACCCGCTCGTAACTTTTGGATAATCGTTCGTTTTCCTCGGTCAGACGGGAGGTGTTCACCCCTGCGTCGGACAGTTCTCCGCCCAATTCGTTCAGCCGCGCTTCCTGTTGCTCGATTCTCGATGTGGTCGCCGCGATCTGTCGTTCGTTCTGCGCCATCTTTGCCCGCAGTTCTTCCGTCGGCTCTCCGGTTTCGCTGATCTCCCGTTGCAGTCGTTCATGCTCCGCGGTCAGTCGTTCCAGCTTTTGACGGTTCGATTCAAGGGCGGCTTCCTGCTTTTTGTAAGCGTCGATCTTTCCGGTGATAGAATTTAGCTTTTGCAGGCTGTTTTGCATTTGCCGCGTGGTATTCAGCGCGCTACTGAATGCCGCATTGAAGTTTCCGCCCAATGCGGCGGTCAGTTTGAAGAGAAGTTCATATTCCTTTCTTCCTGCCAAATTCTTCACCTCGCTTTCTGGTTCTTCTGCTCCGCTGTGGCGGCGTTGATGTCCTCAATCCATGCCGTGATCTCCGTTACGGTCATGTCAAGCCAGAATGGGACGGGCGTAAAGGTCGCCTGTGCCAGTTTGAAGCATTCCCGCCGCCACCAGCGGGCCGGGCTTCTTAAAAGCCCGTGTCGATTAAAAAACTTCTGGCCGCGTTTGTGATCTTGTTGAAGTCTTTCAGGGGCATTGCTTCCAGCACGTCGCTTCCGATGCCCGCGGCCTTTGCCGCCATCTTCCCTTGAAAACTCCGGGAAATTTCCGGCGCAAGGGCGTATTCGTTGTTCATCTGCATTTCGGTTTCAATGGAAACCATGTCGCGCCCGGAAAGCCGCTCGAAATTGAACGTCAGTTCGGTGTAGGTCTTTCCCTCATACTCGAAAGGCTTCTTGAACACGTGCGTATAAACGCCCGTGTTGCCCTCTGCGGGCTTCTCTGCGGCTTCCTGTGCTGGTTCATGGGTGACGGCTTCCGCCGCGCCTGCGGGCCGCTCTGCGCCCTCTGCGGCGGTTCTTTTCTCGGTGTCGTTCATGGTCAATTCCTCCATTCAGATTTTCATAGGTTCAAATACAGAAAAAGGGCAAAGGAAAGCCCAGCGGGGAGGACCCCCGCCGGGCTTATGCCTTGCCAAGTGCCTTTCTAACGTCGGCCAGATAGTCGGTTCCGTTGATGTAGTAAATGAAATTGATAATATCAATTTCGAGGACCTTTTTCCCGTCGATGTAGGTTGCGAAATAGGTCGCCGCATACTCCCCGGACGCTTCCGCGGAGGCGGCGGGGGCCAGCTTTCCGGGCGCGAACTTCGTCGGCGTTACCATCAGCACGTGTTTTACCGACTGTTGAATGAACTTGCCCGCGCTGTTGTCCCAATACTGTTGTGCCGCGCGCAAGTCAAGCTGGTGGTTGCGCGGCTCTGCCAGCTTGATTGCGTCGGCGGTCACGGAACGGAAATTTAGGGTCAGCGTCATTGCCTCGATATGCCCGACGAACGCGCCGTTGAACGCGCCCGCGATTCCCGCGCCCTTGACTTCCTCCGTGATCTGCGAGATTTCAGGAAGCGTAGCTTCCGCCATTCCGTAAAACTCCGTCGCGTCCTCATACACGGCAAAGTTGGTTGTGCCGTTGTCAACTTTCATGTTGTCTTTCCCTCCTTATGCCGCCAAAGCCGACGAAACATAGTCCGCGTCGTACTCCAACACGAATTCGCATTCTTTCATCGGGCTGGGCGGGGTCATGTAGATGTGGAAACCCGCTTTGCCAGCCATAAGCGCGGTTTCGCTGTTTTCCTCTTCCAGAAATTCCACGCGCCCGCCCAGCAGCTTTTCCTCGTTGACAAGGCCGTTCAGCCAGATATTAACGGAATTCACGATGCTGTCGATCAGGCGGCGCGTCATCTTCTTGTCCAGCTTGCTCCAATAGGACAGGACAAGCGAATTCGCAACCCATCCGAACATGCGCGACACGGGAATGAAGTAATTCTTCACGTCCGTATCGGCGGGGAAACAGGCGGTTTCGTTGCCCCAAAGGACATAACCGCCGATGAAGTTCAGCGCGGTTACAATGCCGTTGCTGTTCAGGTAGTTTGCTTGATTCAGGTCGAGAAGAACGGTGGTTCCGTCGGCAAGGCACGCCCGGTCGATCTGCAAAGACTTGTTGGAGGGGCTTTCCGCCGGGCAACCGCCGTTGTCCGAATCGGTCGCCGTCATCCGCGCCGCGGTGTGGACAGACGCATGAAACACGTAATCGCCCAGCCCGAACAGGGGCCAGCAAAGGATTTCCGCCTTGTCGTTGATGTTCTGCGTTTTCTTCCACGCGGGCGCGTCTGCGTAATGCGTGACTTCCGTTGTGTCAATGTCGATCAGGGCTTTTGCGCCGTGGAAAACGCCGTTGATGGTTTCCGCCTTTGCCCGCATTGCCGCCGCGACGGTGGGCTTGTGGGACCATCCCGGCGCAAGAATCATGTCGCACACGATTCCGTATTTCGGGAAAACCTTGTCAATCAGTTCCAACCCGGAATACTTCTTTGTGCTTACCTCAAAACCGCCGATAATGTCTTTCTCCGCGATTTTGGAGGGGTCCACCGCGTCAAACGCAATGGTCAGTTCTCCCGTCCGCTCCGGAATGCTCCCGCCCTCGATCACTTCGAGAATCAGGTTTTCGCCCTCGTAGAACAGGTCGAAATCCTCGCCCACGGTATAGTCTGTGACGTTCACCGTGTCTTTCAGGGCTTCCAGCGGCAAAAGAACCTTTCCGTCCGTGACGGGGTAATTCTGCTCCGAAACGCTCTTCTTGTGCTTTGCGGGGTCCAGAATGTTCACGAATACGACGGGCGATACGCCGTACAGCTTGAACTGTGCGTAGATCGCTTCGCAGATCGGATAGTTTTCCCAGTTGTCGCTGTACCCCATAGCGGCCACGGCCTCTGCGTAACTCTGGCACATGATCGGGTCGTTCACGCTTCCGCCGACGGTGTGCGCCGGGGCCGCGCCCACAACGAACGCAATCCCGGAATCTGCCGTAACAGGGGTCGAAACCGACGTGTCAACCTGCCGCGTCGAAACCCCGTGGAAATACTCTGCCATTTGTTATACCTCCTTGTTTCCCCGCATTGTCGAAACAATGTCGTTGTAATACTTGTGCGCAAGGTTTCCGGGCGTTTTCACCTTGACGTGAAACGCGGAAAGCCGCTCAACGGGGACGATCATCCGCGCTACAAGGGGATAGTCCGCGATCACGTCCGCAAGGTACGCTTTCACGTCCTCGAACGTCCCGTTGAACACGGCGTTTTCTTTCAGTCTCCCGCGGGGGAGGGACGGCCCGGCATAGACAAACAGGTTGTACCCCTCCGGGGCTTCCTGCGCGTCCTCTGTGGGCGTTTCCTGCCCGGCGGTGTCCTCGGTTCCCTCTCTGTCCCCGGCCTGTCCTGCGCCGCCCTGTGCGGCCTGTTGGCCGTCTGCGGCGGTTTCCTCCGGGCTGGTGTTCGGTTCCGCCCCGTCGGGCGCGCGGCTGTTTGCGCCGTCCAGCGCGGCAAGAATCGCCGTTTTTGTCATGCCGTCGTCGGCCTGCACGCCGTTTTCTGCGGCGATTTCCAGCAATTCCGCTTTCGTCATGCTGGGTTTATAGTTCATTGCCATACTTTTTGAACCTCACTTTCTACAACGGGCATTTCCCATTCCGTCATCATTTCCCCCAAATAGTAGGGGGCTGTCGTTCCGTCCGGGTACACAATCATTTCAAGGGGCGGTTTCAGCATGTACCGCTCTCCAATCACGCCGTCTTTCAACAGGGCAACCCGGATTCGGGTCAGCAGGTTCAGGACGCATGTTGCGCCCTCGCTTTCGTCCTCCGAATACGTCGCGGCGACGATGCGCACCGTACAGACGCTTTCCGGTTCCTGTCCCGGCTCCTGTGTGTCTGTGCTTTTGATGTACTGCAACAGCAGATAGGGGACGCGCTCGGTCTGCGCCTTTTTGGTCGGCAACCGCATTTTGTAAATTTCCGCGGGCCGCTCTTTCGGCTCTCCGCTCCGGCGGTCTACGCGGACAGGTAAAAGCATGTCCTTTGTTTCACGCCGCACGAACTCTTCCAGCACGTCCAAAAGGTCTAAAGGTGTCATGGCTTATCCTCCGTAGCCGTTCAGAATCCGGGTGATTTCATGCTCAATCCGCTTGTTTATGACTTCCTGCGCCTTTTCCTCCACCTGCTCCACAACCACGCTGTTCGCCGCCATCTGTGCGGCGGACGGTCCCATGAACTCGGTGATCGGAAGTCTGCCTGTTCCGTCCCGCTCGAACATGCCCGTATGACCGCTTTTCATTTTTGCGATAAATGCGTGTGCAAACGGGGTTCGCCCGCTCTCCGCCAGCACCGCCGCCGAAACGGTCGCGCGCTGGACGGGGAGGGTCGGGGAGACATTGAAGCGGTAAAGGGGGATTTTGTACCCGGCAAACGATACCGTTCCCACAACCCCGCCGTCTGCTTTCTGCGTCCGCACTTTGATTGTGGTGTCTGCCCGGACATTCTGCCGGGTGATTGCGTAAACGCTCGTGATGCCCTTTAGGGCCTCTGATCTCACGGTGTTGTTGGCTCGGCGGATGACGCTTGCCATTGCCTTTTCCGCGCCTTTTGGAACGCCGGAAAGAATCAGGTTCACCCGCTCGATCTGGTCGGCTGTAATCTGAATCATTCGGTCAACGCCTCCATGTAAAGCACGATTTCCCCGGCTTCCGGGTGAACCTTTGTGATTCGGTACAGGCAGTCCCCGATTTCCACGTTCAGGTCCTTTTGCGGGATGGTTTTCAGCAGGGACAGCGGAACATACATGACAAGATCGACAAGAACCAAGCCGTCCACGTGGTCCGTGGACGGCTTCTTCCGGTCCTGCGCCCCGCCGTCGTCGATAATGACCGGGCCTTTGTAGCGGATTCCGTCAATCCAGAATTCCATAACGTCGGCGTGTTCCCGGCTGTTGTGGAATACGGCGGTCAAATCCCGCTCCACCTGATCTTTGAAATTCATGGTTAAAGCACCTGCGCCACGTACCAGCTATTGACCTCATGGGGGACGGTCAGCGGCTTGCTGTTGATTTGCAGGAAGCGGCGGTCCGGGCGGCGTTCAATCCATGTCTGCGGCACCTTGTCGCCCTCCACGGTGACAAATCCCTTGCCCTCTTCGGGAATCATGGTGATTGCGCCGTAGTAGATGGAGTAATCCGCCTCCGTGGACAGCAAGGCAATATGCTTGTCCGGTACAAGGGGCTTATTTTCCGGTTCGTCCGGCTCCGTCCAGTCGTCCAAGTACCACTCGTTGTACTGGTAGATGTCCAGCCCCAGTTTGTGGACCGTTCCGACATAGGTTGTCCCGTTCGGGAGTTGGCGGGGCTTGATGACCGCGAGGTCATAGGCTTTCACGTCCAGCACTTCTTTGACCTTTGCGTGGTTTACGAAAGCCGTTGCCACGTCCTCCGCCATGATGCAGATATTGCAGTTCACGAACCCCTCTTTCTGTACGGCCTTGTGCCACCGTTCAAGGTCTGCCAGCGGGTCGCTCTGGGCGTTGTCCCACTTCTTTTCCGTGGACACGATGGTTTCTTTGTTGGTGAAGTCAAAGTCGATGACCTCATTCACGCCCTCGCCAACAATCGGAATCTGCCCCGTAAAGATCGCCGTCGCCGCCATCCACTCTTCCCGGCGCACGATCATTTCGTTCAGTTCCCGCAAATCCTCCGCCAGCTTTTCCACGGCGCGTTCCGCGGGCTTTCTGCCGCTGTAAGGGTCCTCGCCTGCGGCCCGCTCCAACAGGTCGTCAACGGTGGTGATCTTGTTCGGGGCCAGCAGAACAGGGGTGTAACTCTTCGTCTGATAGCCCGTGTTCAGGATGGTTTTCCCGCCCACTTTCGGATGAACAAAGGGCGCAAGGGCGCGGGACCCCTTTTTGAAGTCCACGTCAACGCTCTTCGTGTTGAACGTCCGGCGGTTCTTGAAAAAAGTATCGCGGAAGAACGTATGCACCGGGGGCATACGCCGAACCAGCTTCCCCAGCGTGCGGGGGGTATAGATGGTAGTTTCGATTCCCATTTTGTTTCCTCTCCTTTACTTCAAAAAGATTCCGATATTTCGGAATGCGGTTGTCAGGGTTTCCGCGGTCACACTGGCCGGGAGATTGATTGCGCCCGCGAAAAATTCGCCCGTCAGGTAAACGACGACATCTTCTCCGGCTCCCGCGTCGCCCGCCGCAATGCCATAGATTCCCGCCGTGGTGTTCTCGTACTCCGTTTTCGCCGGAATTGTGCTTCCGCTGTTCGCCTCGCTCGCCTCCACCTTGACGACGGGTTCCACCTTTCCGTCAACCAGCTTCACGGGGTCGTATTTCTTGACGCTCTTCCCGCTCGAAACCTCGCGGACCGCCGTTGCAACTGGATAATCGCCCGCAAAAAAGTTCACCGGGCTTGTCTGGTCTTTCTGAATCTCGTACATGCTTCTTTCCTCCTTACTTCACGTCGGGGAACAGCTTGTCAATGGCCGCGTCTACTTCGTCGGGGCCGTCGCCGCCTGCTCCCTCTCGCTGTCCGCCGGTTCCAACGTCGCCCGCTCCGCTCGCGTGCGCGTCGTCGTCGCGGTCCTGAATGTACTTGCCGCCCTGCTTCTTCTGCTCCGCAAGAATCGCTTTCGCAACGTCGCCCGCGGCAATGGGGGTCTTGAACTTTGCGTCCGCCACGATGGTTTCATAGCCCGCAATCGCCACGTCCTCGATGTCCTGAATGCGCTTGCGCTCCGCGTCGGTCGCCGCTTCCTCGATCTGCTTTGTCAGGTCGGGGAAAGCCGCTTTCAGGTCGGCCACGGTCTTAATGTCTTTGATTCCGTCCATGTTCTCTTCGCTCCTTTTCGGTTCATTTATGGTTGGTTTATTTGAAAAACCGCCGTGCGCGCGGGCCGTCGTGCGGTTTAACAACGAAATCGGCATATTCGGATAACGGTTCAGGTCCAGCGAAACGCTGTTGACAACGATTTTCGCGGCGTTTTCAATGGTGGTTTCCGCGTCCTCAAACATCAGCTTGTCGCAAAAGCCAGCGTCAACCGCCTGTTTCCCGTCAAACCAGCTTTCCGCCGCCATAATCGCGGCAACCTCCGCCGCGTCTTTTCCGGTTTTCAGGACATAGGCGTTCACAATAGACTGTTTGACCACTTTTAATTCCTCGGTCATCTTTGCAAGGTCCGCTTCGTTGAAGTAGCCCAGCAAGCCCAAGGACGGGTCATGCACCATGAAAACGCCGTTCCCCGGAATCTCGATCACGTCGCCCGCCATTGCAACGATCGTCGCCGCGGACGCGGCCCATCCGTCGATTTTTACGGTGATCTTTGCCGCGTTGTCCTTTAGGCGGGTGTAAATGGCATTCGCGGCGAACACGTCGCCGCCGCCGCTGTTGATGCGCACAACGATTTCAGGGACCGCCCCCAGCGCGTCCAATTCCTCCGTAAACTGCCGGGGGGTCACTTCGTCGCCCCACCACGTTTCGGAAGCAATGTCGCCGTATAAAATCAGTTCCGGGGCGGCGTTATCTCCCGCCGCGGCCCGGAACGTCCAGAAATGCTTATTCTTTACCTGTTTTTGCTGGGCCTGCGCCCGGCTCTGTTCCTGTGCCATCTGCTTTCGCCTCCCTTAACATTTTTTCTTCCCGTTTGATCTGCGCGGCGTTCCGGTAGAAATCGGACCCGTTCATTTCCATTGCTTCCCGGTCGCGGGTGGAAAATCCGTTCTGCACGCGCTTTTCCGCCGCGGTCACTTCCTGCACCGGGTTCAAAAGCCCCTGCGCCGGGCCGTTCCATTCTGCGCCCGTGTACGCCTTGCGAATGATAGGGTCGCCAAAAAATCCGGGCGCGGGGATTCGTCCCTTTGCCACGGCCTCCGCGAACCATTCTTCGTAGATCGGTTGGCAGAAGTCGTTTGCAAGCCATGTCCGGTACATTCGGAACATTTTCCACGCTTCCAGCAACGCCCCGCGGGACGCGCTGTAAGACGCGTTGAAGTTCTTTACCAATAGTTCATAGGGGATTTCGAGGGCCGCGCCGATCTGCCTGCAAATCGCAACCACGAACCCGTCAAACGCCGTGTTCGGCCTGCCGGGGTTCATGTCGTGCGCTTTTTCTCCCTCGTTCAAGTCCACGATTGCGCCGGGCGCAAGTTCAATCGTGCTGTCGTCGCCCGCGTCCACCTGCGCTTCCTCCGGGATGATCTCGCCAAAGGTTCCGTCGCTGGACGCGGATTCCTTTTCGATGAACACCGTGAACATACCGGAAACCACGGCGGCGACAAGTTCCGCGTCGGTATATCGGCCCAACTGCTTCAACGCTTCAATGACAGGGGCCAGAAACGGCACGCCGCGCCGTTGTCCGATGCGCTCCCGGTTCATAATGTGAAGCACGTTCCGCCGTCCGCTCTTTACGCCCCATGCTTCAACCCGCGTCCACCCGTATTCGCTTGCATCGTAGGACAACGGATGGTGCTTGCTGATATGGTACGCGATCACCTCGCCCGCGTCGTTGGTTTCCACGCCTCCGACGAAATGCGGGTCAACCGTTCCGTTCGGGTTGCTCAATCGGTCCGCCTCAATCAGACAGATTCGCAGGTCATACGGGCAGTTCACCCGCTTTGTCACTGGCAACGTGGCGATCACGTCGCCGCTCATAAGCCAGTTCAGAAAAGCCAGTTGTTGCAGTTCATAGAAATTGTCCAGCCGTTCAAGGTCGCAGGCCGGGGAATCAGCCCACAAGGAAAATTCCCGCTCGATCTTGCGTTCAAGGTCGCGGGCTGTTTCTTCATCCATCCCCAACGCCTCATAGTCAATTTGACTTTTCAGCCGCAACCCCGCGCCGACAACATTTGTCCGGCATGTTTTCAGCGCGCCCGTTGCCAGCGGTACGCCCATGTAAAGATCGCGGCACCGTTGCCGGAGGACGGAAAGGTTCTCTTGTATATCCTCTTTTGCGGACCCGCCGCCATACAACCAGCCCAGCATTGATTTTTTTGTCTGTGACGCGCCGTAGTTGCTGTACCCACTGTCCAGTATTTCCAGCTTCCGGCGGGCGGCGGCGCGCTTCACGGCCCGTTGCGGCGATACTGCGGCAATCATTCGGTCAAGCGTGTTCAACCCGCTTCGCCTCCTTTGTCATGGTCTTAAAGGTCCCGCGGGACCACACGGAAAACGCGGTTTCGCCCGCCGCGCTTTTCGATGTTTTCCAGCCGCGCAACCTCGTTTTTCCAAAATTCGATTTGTTGCCGGATGTCCGCAAGGTCCGCTTTTGTCAGGCTCCGCGAACCGATGGTGTAGCTTTGGTGTGTCGTTACCTCCAATTCCGCTTCCAGCCATGCGGAAAGGTGCTTTCTTGCGATTTCAAGGCTGATTCCCGCCATTTACAAAATACCTCCGTTGGTTCTTGATCGTCTGCCCCGCCGCTTCTGCGCGGGGGCGGCTGTGGCCGCGTCCCGCTCCGTCCGTTTCAAAACCGGGTTTGCAATTTCCAAAGCGACGGTCGCATAGTTCCGAATATCAAGCGGTTCATTCCGCTTGTACCCGCCGTCTTTCAGCGTCCAGACGTATTGCGCTTTTCCGCGCTTATAGGTGATCACCATTTTTTCGGCGGTCAGGCCGCGGAAATACTCTTGCGTGTACCCCCGGTCCTTTTCACGCGGAAAATGGCAATAATTCGGCCCCTCTTCCTGCACCGCCAGTCGTTGATATAAAAGGGCCTTGCCCGTGTCAACTCCGACAGTGAAAAGAGGGGCTTTGATATTGTTCGCCGTTGACGGCCTATTGAAGTACGGCACTTCCGCGCCGCCTTTTCCCTTGATTGCGAACACACGCCGGGCCGTCCGCTCTTTGCAGAATCGGTAAACCTGTGTCGTGAAGTGTCCGCCGGAATCCACGCAGGCGCAAATAATTTTCAGCCGCCGCCCGTCTGCGGTGGTGAACGTCTGCGAAAGAAACTTGTCCAGTTCATCCCACACGGGCTTCAACTTCAAGTCGCCGTAGATCGCCTGATACTTGATTCCCCAGCTTTCCTTGTCTACGCCCCAGCCGACAACCTCCACTTCAAATCGGTCGTCCTGCACGTCCACGCCCGCGGTCAGCACCAGCACTTCTTCCGGGACCTCGCAATTATAGCGTTCGCGGCGTTTGAAGAGATCGTCCGTTTCGATTTGTTCGCCCTCTTCCTCCCACGTTTCGCCCATTTCGGTATTTGTCCAGACTTTTAGAAGTTCGATGTTGCCTTTTTTCTTCTCTTCGTTTGCTGTCAGGAATTTTTCGACGATTTCCCGCCATTCCACAAAGAGGGAGGCAAGGGCGTTCAAATGGAATCCGCGCACCTTTCGTTCCGGGTGTGCCGCAACGAATTTACCCTTTCCGAACTGCTCTTTCCACTCCGTTTCGCTGGAAACCACGCCGCACGCCGGGCAAGCGCACCCGATTTCGTCCAGCTTGTCCCGGTCGAAAATGATATTCGCCCACAAAAGCGGCGTGTATGCCCCGCACGCTGGGCAAGGTACGTTCCATTCCTCTTGTGTGCTGTGTTCAAATTCAACGGCGATTCTGGACGTTTCCTTGTTGGTCGGCGTACTCACGCACACTTCTTTCTTGTTCCAAAAGGTCGCAAGCCGCTTCCCGGCCAGCAACAGGGGGTCGCCCTCATTGCCAGCCGTGGCCGGGTATCGGTCTATTTCGTCCGCAAGCAGAATCCGAATCGGGCGGGAGGCGAGGGAGGACGGCGAATTTGCGCCAACCATCGTCACATGACCGCCGGGGAAAATTTTCTGCAAGATCGTGTTCCCGCTGTTCCGGCTCTTGTCGTTCACGCGGTCCCGTAAAACGGGGGTGTCCCGCAACATCGGGGAAAGGCGGTCTTTGGAGAATGTTTCCGCCATTTGAATGGTCGGTTGCATGACCATGATCGGAGACGGGTCGTAGTGCATATAGTAGCCGATCGGGTTCAGAATCAGCGCGTCCGTTTTCCCGATCTGCGCCGCCGACATGATGACCACTTTTTGAATCCGCATGTCGCAAACTGCGTCCATAATCTCCCGCTGGTACGGGGCCTTTGATGTGCGCCATCGGCCCGGCTCCGCCGACGATTCGGAGGACAAGCGGCGGTATTTGTCCGCCCATTGCGATATGGTCATATTCGGGGGAGGGGCCAGCACCGCAAAAATCCGGGTGAACAGGTCAACCGTCGCTTTTTTCATTGCTGTTCCCCCTTTCCCCGAATGTAGTTTTGAAATCGGAAAGCTCCATCAAGGCTTCGTCGATATGATCTTTCAGCAGGGCGAATATCTCCGCCTTGTCCGTTTTCTTGCAAAGGACCGGGGCCAGCTTTGACGGAATCGCCATCAGGCGGGATTTGAAGTTTACCAGCATATCCGTCATAACGGCTTCGATGTCCGCCGCGGCGTGAAGCGTGTTTTCTTTCAACTGCAATTCGTATTCTTCATTCTTCCGCTTTGCCCGAACCAGCTTCGCCCGCTCGGTGTTGTAATCTATCGTCTCTTCGCTCTCCGGGTTCCTCTTTCGGAGATAATTTATATAGCGGTGGTTCGTGTCGATCAGGTCGTACAAACCGGGGCGAACTTCTGCGATCACCTTTTCGTCGCGTAACTGCCGCACCCGCCGTTCCGACACGTCGAGGAATCGGGCAACCGCTTTCGCGTCGTAAAGTTTCACCGTTTTTCCACCCCTCCCGCGCTTTTTTGGCATACCCCCCTTAAAAATTTTCCCTGCCCCGGAAGCGTTCAAAAAAATTTCGTATCTAAAAAAACGCCGGGGCTCGCTGGACCCGCAGGCCGCGCGGCCTGCCGAAAGAACCTATTTCATATTTCCAATTCGTCCGGCTCTTCCGCTTCGTCGTTGATCTCTCCCGTTTCAGGGTCGATGTCGTATGCTCCCGAAAGTTTCTGCTTTGCAAGATTATATTTCCGCTCTTCAAGCCGCAGGCGGCGGCTCTCCATCTCATATCCCTTGATTGAATCAAGCAGTTTGATAATGCGCCCGTGTATTCTGTTCAGTTCGGCTTCTAACTTCATAGCCCGGTCGAATGCGCTTGCCTTTATGACAGTCTGCATTGTCACCGTGTAGCCCTCGCGTTCAAGGGCGCGTTCCTTGTCGCCCGTGGTGTCCTGCAATGCGGCAATCTCCCGTTGTAGGGCTTCCAGCTTCTTTTCCTGCTGTCTGGTTGGTTTCTTTCCGTCGCTCCCGTCCATATCCCAAATCAGGGAATCTTCTTCCCGTTGCAGGGCTTCCAACTTCTCCCGCTGTTGTTCTAATCGTTTTGTCCCTTTTGGGGCGCGCATTTCAACAACGCGGTCAATATAAAGCGCGGCTGGGTCGCCATGTTCCAGCGCGGCAATCTTGTTTTGCAGGTCGGCTTCCTTTGCAATCAGTGTTTGCAGTTCTGCAAGCATATTTGTTTCCGTGTCCAGCGTGATTCCCTCGATATACTCCCGCTGTTCCTGCGGTAGATCGCATAGACGGACCGCGGAATATGCCCCGTGCGTTTCGGCATTTTTATTCCCTACGGGCGCGCCCGCGCCCACGGCATTTTTATTGCCCGGCTGTCCGCCGCGTTTCCGCTTCGGTTTCTGTGCGTCAAGGTCTGCTTGCCAATTATCAAGGCTTTTCCATTTTCGGACCTGTTCAGCCCTTACGCCGAATTGTTCCGCAAGCTGTTTCGCCGTCATGGTTCCGCCGGATTCAAGCCATGCCCGGCGCACTTTGTCCCGCTCCGGGCTTCTCGCTTTTGCCACTGTCTACGCACCCCCTTTCGTTTGTTTCCTATTTTTCGCCCCGCATACTTCCGCGGAAGCGCGTAAAAAACGGGCCATGTTCAAAACATGGTCCGTTTTCTGCACTCGAACGGCGCGGAGGAATACGCCGCCCGAATCGTTGTGTTCATTTTCCACAATACCAATTTTACCACGGAAAACGGGCAATGGGTGGCAATCTTATTTTTCCGGGAAGCGATAGCGCGAAATGATTTTGTTTGCGCTGAAATGCCTTGCCAGACAGTCCAGCGCGGCGGCGCGGATATTCCGGCATTGCCGCGGGCTGTAATTTACTCGCGCCGAAAGACGTTCCCATTGTTCGCCCTCTATGTAAAACCCCTGAATCAACGCTTTTTCGGTGTAATTCAGGCATTTCAATTCTTCCGCGATCTCTGCTTTTATTTTCCCGATTTCCTCTATCTCGCGCCGCAATCGGTCAATGGTCTGTGTGACAGAACGGGGGATATTCAGCACCACACGTTCAACGGGATTTGAAGTCGTGCCTTTCCCGTGCGGCATACCGTCTGAATTGACCGCCCCCAACGTCGAATAATACTGATCTTCGAGGTTCTTAATAACCCGCTCGTTCATTTTGATTGCTTTGTCTGCGTCCCTGTAATAATGCAGAATCACAATAACTTTTTCCCTGTTCACGTCCGCTTCCTCCGCTCTGTTTTAGGGCGGCTTATATATCCGCCGATAAATTCGTGTATTTTCCACCTGTCGGATTTCCGCCCGGTATCGTTGTTCGATCATCTTCGCCCGCGCTCGTTCCTGCTTCCTCCGACGGACGCGGGGTTCCATTGCCGCGTCAAGCACTCCGCTTTCTTTGATGTTCTCCCATGCGTCAGCAATGGTTTTGAACGCCCCTGAAAGCATTTCAAACGCTCTTGTGATGACCTCCGTTGCCTGTTGCAGTATTTCCGCCATCTTCTCCGTGTTTATTCCTGCGGCCCTCAAAACTCGTAACGCGGCGTTTGCTTGCTCCGTGGTCGCTCCGTATTCAATTTCCATCTGCGCGCCCTCACTCTTCCGCCGGGGAACAGATATATTCCACCGAACACAAGATTTTCAGCATCTTCCCGCAATGCGGACAATGCACGGGACCGACGGCCTGCGTCCCGAATGTGTTATATCGCGTGACCTGCCCCGCGTCGAACTTCTCGCCACAACACGGGCAAATCCCTTTCCCGACGCACCGTGTTTCTTTCTGCGGCTGTCTTTCCGCCCCCGTTTGCCCCTGCTCGTCCTCTGTGGGCTTTTCGGCCCCCTCCGGGTCCATCTTCACCGCCTGCGGCTTCTGCCCGTCCTGCGCGTTCTGCGGGCCGTCTGCGGGGTGTTCCGCCCCCGGTGCTTTGTCCCATTCGATTTTCGGAGGCGGGACGGTGGAGGGAATGCAATGCGCCGCGGGCGGCGTGTGTTCGTCCCGCTCCCGGACGGGTTCATCAGGTGGCGCGGTTTCTTCCGGTTCCTCCGGCGACTGTTCGGCCTGCGGCGGGGGAGGGGGCGGGGCGTTCTCCCGTGCGCTGTGGGGGCAAACTTCGCCTTGCGGCAAGCGGCAAACGTCCTGCCCGTTGTATTCGCATTCCTCAAAGTCCCGGCAATGGAAATCCCCGTCTTTCGCCTCCGCGTCCCGCTTCCTCTCCCGCGCGGCCTTTATGGAGATTTCCCCGGTTCTCTGGTATTCCTCGAACGCGGCCCGCTGGTCCTCTTCTGGCAATCCCGCCAGTTCATAGGCGGTCGAAAGGTTTATGCGGTCTGCTTTTAGTTCTTCTTTGAATTCTGTGGACAGGTGGCGAATGATGGTGTCATACCGCCCGATCTGCGCCGGGCTTGTGTGAAGCACTTTTGCGATAAAATCGCGGGTTCCGTCCGCCTGAACCTTGCTGTCCCCGAACACGGTTGCGACAATTCTTTGCAGGACGGCCACGAACCGCGGGCGGGTCTTTGCTTTTTCCAGCACGTCCCGCAAGTAGCGCACTTCCTCGATCTTATCCCATGCCGTTTTCTCCCGCTGGGAGTTGGTAACAATCAGGTTCAGGCCGTCCCGGATTTCCTGATCTTCCGCCGCCTCTTCGTTCGGCTCCACGGAACAGGTGACGAATTCATATTGCGGCTTTCCATCTTCCACAAGGGCCAGCGACGCAAGGCGGCGGCGGTGGCCTGCAATGACCTTGTATTTCCCACCGTCCAGCGGAACAACGGTCAGGTTTTGCAGAACTTTCCCGGCGATCTCGATTGCCGCTTTCAGTTCTTCAATCTCCCGCATGGAATAGAAGTTATCTTCCGACGGCACAAGGTCAAAGACGCTGATTTTCTTTATCTCGCTTTCAGCGGGGCGGGGCGGGGTGTTCCCGCCCTCCGCCGCCTGCCGCGACGCATTGTTCAAAATCTGATTCAGATTGAATTTTCCCATGATGTACGCCCCTTTCTGTCCGAATCGGACGGTTTATCTGTGTACGCCAATTCGTCCGGCACCTGTAATCAGTTTGAACGCTTCCCGGCACCCGTCCGGGTCCCCGCAACCGGGCCAGAATCCCGCTCGACAAAAGCGTTTGTCCGTCACGTCGTCCACGTCCAGCCGATCACAAATCCCGCATTGATACGCCCGTATTTTCCCGTTTTTGCAATATTCCGGGGTCAGCTTCTTTTCCCTCATGCCTTGCCCCTCTGCAAATATTCCCGCACGAAAGCGATATAGTCCATAGCGGTCCCGCTCCGGCGGCTGTATTCCGCAATCGGCATTTCCGAAAAGGTGCTTTCGGTGACTTTCTCCGAATACCGAATGCGGGTGTCAAATACAGGGTATTCCGGGCGGCTCCGCAACCACGCTTCGCCCTGCTTCTCTGCGTCTGCCCGGATAAAGCAGGTAATCAGGCACCCGGCCAGCCGCAAGCGCGGGTTCAGGTCGTCCCGCGTGTCCTCGATCTGCTCTTTCAGTTCGGCCAGCCCGTCGAAAGCGTACTTGTCAATCTTAATCGGAATAATCACGTCGTCGGAGGCAACAAGGGCGTTTATGGTGGAAATGTTGATGTCCGGGGCGTTGTCGATAATACAGAAGTCATATTGCCCCGCCACGGGGTCCAGCGCGGCCCGCAGGCGTGTTTGCTGGGGCCGGGTGGTGTCCATCAAGACTTCCATATTCGCACGAATCAGCGTCATGTTAGCGGGCAATACGTCGATATTCTCGAACCGGGTCTTTTTGATGACCTCCCGCACGTCCAGCCGCCGGGCGGTCAGAACGTCGGAAAGGCTCTTTTCGTCGTAGGAATGGACCCCGAACGCCTTTGACGTGTTGCCCTGCTTGTCGTTATCCACAAGCAAAACCCGCTTTTTGTGGAAAACAGCGAGTACGTGGGCCATATTGTCGGCGGTTAGCGTCTTTGCAACGCCGCCTTTCAGGTTGATAATGGAGATAATTTTCATCGGTCAAACCTCCTTGTTTTATTTGTCCCGCTCGGCGGGTAGTGGTTACTTGCGCCGCGGCTCCTGTATCTGCACCAGCGGACCGCGCCCGTCCAACTCATACAGAAACACGGCTTCCCCGGTCTGCGTGCTGTACTGGCACGCAATATCGGTGATCGTGTGGGTTTCCGCCGGGAATTTGAACGCCAGTTCCGGCGGGAATATTTTTCGGTTTATGGTGATTTCCTCGCCTATCTCATAGGGGCAAGAGGCGGAAATTTTTATGGTCGTCATTCGGTCGCCTGCTTTCTGTCCGGTCCGTCTCTGTGTTATCCGAACCGCCGCTTGATGAAGTCCACGAACCCCGGCGGAAGCGGGCCGCTTTCATCCCCTGCAATCAGCATTACGCCTTTGCTTTGTGTCGCGGCTTCCCGTTGTTCCGGGCGCGGGGCCGCGGCGATATGCACCAGCTTCCCGCTGTTGTCCAGTTCATACAGGAATGTAACTGTTCCGTGCTTCACGCTATGTTCGCACACAATGTCGGTGATCGTGTGGACCTCTTCGACGACTGCCGCCGGGTCAAGTCTGAACGCCTCCGCCTCTCCCGGTGTTGCCCTCCGCCTGCTCTTGATTTTGTCCCCGATCTCAAAAGGGCATGTTGCGTTGAATGCCGCAAGTTTCATTGTTCTGCCTCCGTTTCTCCCGGAAAGTCGATGATCTCCCCGGTTCTTTCGTCTACGCTGATTCTGTACTGCGTTTCGTCTATGGCCTCCGCCGCGGGTCGGTCTATCTTCTTTTCCGCCAGCGCGCGGCTACATTGCTGGGCCAGCGCGGAAAGGTGGTAGACGAACTTTTCATTGATGACGTTATACGGCATGATGACCGCCGCGACGAAAAGCCCGGTCTTTGCGACAATGTATGTCATGCCCTGCGGGGTTTCCCGCTCGTACAACTGCACCATGTCGATTACATCTTCCAGCGGCGATAAATACTTGTTCTGAATGAACGAAATCCCGTTCCGCGTTTGCAACGGCTTCAACACGCCGCCGTCGTACACCAGCGAAAGGCTCTCTTCGTCAATCCGGTGTTCCGTCGGGTCCGTGTCGGAAAGGTTGATTCCCTCCGGCGCGCGCTGGTGGCGAAATATGATCTTCTCTTGCTGTTTGGCTGAAATGTCGAACATGGAATAGATATTTTCTTCATCCATGTATGGAAGTCCTGTGATCGGGTAAATTGCGGATGAATCCCCAAGCTATTGTGAAACCTCTCCGCCGGATTCCTCCCGGTCGTACAGACAGAAGATTTTCGTTTTACTGCAAATGGAAGCAACTTTCTTTAGCTTCATGCGGGTTCACCGCCTTTCTGTTCGAGATATTCCCGCATAACCCGGACGGCCACGCGGCACGCCTCTTCCGTGGCCGCAAGCACCGCTTCCGAACCTCTGAACCCTCCGAAATACCGATAGCCGAACAGGGCGGCGCGGCTTGTCTCCGGGTCAAGAATCGCTACGGCCTCTTCGATGGTCATTTTCTGTTGTTCACCCATTCCGGCTTCCTCGCTTCCTGCGCTTCTTTTTGGGTGTCCGGGGCGGTGGTGTGGCCGTCTGCGGCTCCGGCACGATCTCTTCGCAAAGAACTTCTATTTCCTCCACGTCCTCCGGCTGAAAACATAGTGTCGCGCCGGGGTCGTAGGTCCCCGCGGCCCAATCCGCCTTGAACTGTTCAAGGGCGTTTTTGTACCGGGGGAACGGGTGGACCTGTTCGGAATGATAAATTGCCATCATCATTCGTTCGTCGTCCTCCGGGTCCCAGTTATGCAGGTGATAGGCTTCGTGGTTGTCATAGTCCCAAAGGGACAGCAGGACCACCAGCCCGTCAAACTCTTCATTCGCCCGCTGAATGCTCTCGAAATCCCGGTATGTCATGCCCTGTCCGGCGTACTTCTCCCGGATTTCCTGAATGGTCTTGCCGCCCGTATGTAGGCGGCACCGAACGACTTTCGGTTGATAGGTCATGTATTTTCACCGTCGCTTTCCGTTGTAGATGACCACCATCGACGGGAACGGGGCGGGGGCGTATGCGTTGCCCTCTTCATCGGTGAAGCGTAGCCGCCCGCGCACGAACCGGATTTCCGCTTTCCCGTATATGTAGTCGTGAAAGTATGCTGTGTCTGTTCTGGCCGGAATCAGAAGAACAACCGTTTTCCCGCTCCGGGCTTCTTCATAGGCTTTACGAACCCATTTCCCGGTTTCCCGTCCGTATGGAGGGTTACACCAAACAGCCCCCCCCCCCCGCAAGATTCCAAGGACTATTCAAACCATCGGTTTCCGGCGTGTAGTACGCCGGGCATTTTGCACTTTTGGCCGTCGCCGCCGCGTCCAGCACAAACCCGAATTCATCATTCAGGTGGTCGAAAAAGTCCTGCGGCGTGCAATAGTCCATTTTCTTACTGCTCAATAATGCCGCGTTCATTCCGCGTCCTCCGTGTCCCGCTCCTTTGCGGCTTTAACCGCCGCCGGAATATCCCCTCGGCCTGCGCCCTCAACCTCCACGCGCACAACGTCGCCTGTTCGATATACTGCAATCTTCCGGGCCGGGCGAATGGCCTTGACGATCTCCACAACAGCACCACCCGCCGCGGCTACCAGAACCACGAACCCCAGCCAAATCCAAAAAGACGAAAAGATAAATCGCAAAAACTCCATGTCATTTCCCCCGTTCCAGCCTGTCGGCTATGTTCAAAACGCCCTCCATTGCGTCACGAATGTTCGCGTCGGCTCCCGCCTCGATAGACAAAACCCGCGCAATGTCCCGCAACTCTTCCGCGGCTTCGACGATCTCCGCCGCCGCGCCGGATTCTTTCATGCAGGCCGGACAAAGCGGCAAGCCCTCCGCCGTCGGCGCGCCGCACTTTTCGCACTTTCGGTTTTTCACCGCCTGCACCCCTATTCCGCGTCCTCACGCTCTACGGCCCATGCGCATTCCGCGCAATCTTCCAGTTCTCCCGTTTCCAGCGTGCAAGGCTCCATTTCGGCCCACTCCGGCTTCCCGCAATCATATTTCATCGGTCGTTCTCCTTTCCTCCGGTATGCCCGCGCAAGGCAAGCATTTTTTCACGAACCAGCTTGTCAACCACTCTTCCCGGCGTTTTTAACCCGCTCATGGTAACAAGGCGGTCAAGGTTGTATGCTGTCTGCGGCGTGACGCGGACCGTCACTTTCTGTCGGTGCTGTTTCCCTTTTTTCATTTCCGGTTTCCCTCCATTTCTCCATGTTGCAGTCCGCCCCGCGAATCCACCGCCCTTCGATCTGGTGGGTGTAGTCCAGAAACAGGACCGCACCATTGAACCGGATTCGGAATGATTCAAGGTCCGCCGCGGTTACGTACTTTCTTCCGAAACATTGCTTCATGTCCCGCCAAATGAACCACGGAACGAAAAAGAAGTCGTTTCCGATTCCAGCGCACACAGCGGCAAGCGCGCCCCGCCGGGAATGGTGTTCCAGCGCGTCTTGCTGGGGCTTTGTTAAAACTTCCTGTTTCATGCGGTCCCCGGTGGTGTACTTCGCTTCAAAGACAATGGACCGCCCGCCGTCCAGCGTCCCTTGAAAGTCCGGTTGCGCTCTGGCCGTGAACCGTCCCTTGAAAATCCCGTCCCGGCTCTTTTCGAGGACCCGGAACGGCTCCGGGGTCTTGTCCACGTCCGCCCGGCCCCGCTCCGAATACAGGGCGCACGCGGCTTTTATGGCCCGCTCGAAAAACTGCCCCTGCGCGTTGTTGACCTTGTTTTGGTAGCGCAAGGCCGCGCGCTGGTGATCTATCATCGTTTATCCCTCCGTTTTCTCCCGCTCCCGTTCGTCATGGTCTGGACAGGGGAACGGCTCTGTCCGGTAGCATTCTTCGCAACATTCGTCGCACACAGCTTCCCCGCGGCGGCGGTAATATTCGCAAGGGCGGACCCGCTCGACGGGTTTTCCGCATATCGCGCAATTCACGGCTCCACCCCGCTTTCCAGCGCGGCCCGCCGGGTGTGGTGGTCCATTCCCATCATCAGGGATTCAAGTTTCATGGCTTCTTCCCGGCTGATTTCCCGCGGCGGTGGCAATTCATCCCGTTCTTTTCCCTCCGGTGGAAAAATCCCGTTTTTTATCAGGAACGCAGAAAAGAACCTGTCCATTTCCGCTTCCAATGCTTCGCGGAAAAAGTCATAATCGAATTGAATTTCCAATCGTTCCGCCGCGGTGCATTGAATCCCTACTTTCTTTCGCTTTCTCCCTGTGTATTCCCCCACGCAACCATAAGCCGCGCGCCCGGTTACGGAGTAGATCACCTGTGAAAGCAACTTCCGTTCAATGGGGGTTGTGTACCTGAACCACGCCCATTCCCTGCGTTCCTCCGTAATGTCGGCTTCTGTGATTCCGTATCGCTTCATCAGGCGGTCAAGGGTTGCCGCGGCGGATTCCTGTTCCCCGGCAACGCCCCGTTCTGCCAACGCCTGGACCCGCTTGATCTTCTGCAAAATCCGCTCCCGCTCCTGTGTCATGGCTCTACATCCCCCCATGTGTACGGCTCCCCACCGCAATTATCGCGGAACAGGCACTTTCGGCAAGCGTCGTCCTCCGTCCTGCCGTCGCAATATTCTTTGATGACAGCAACCGCGGCGTTCAATGCCTGCGCCTGTTCTATCAGGTTGTCCCGCTCCATTCGTGCAACCTCCGTTCACAACTCCACAATTCCGCCGATGTTGTCCACGTCTGCCCGTGTGACGCTCCGGCGTTTCAGAATTCCCGCAATCACGGTCCCGTACTTTTCCCAGCGCGCCGACACAAGGACGAAATACCGCAATTCCGGGTTCATCGTTGCCCGAACTTTCAAGGCTCCCAAAATCCGGTCGTCAATCTCCATTTTCAGGGGATAGACGGCAATTCTTCCCGTGTCCTTGTCAATTTCGCGGCAAATCGCCATAAGGCGCATAGGCTTCCGCGGCTCTTGCTCCGGGCGGCGCGGCTCCCGCTCGGACCGCCTGCAATCGCAAAGTTCGCCCGCGTCCAAATGCGCCCCGCAATTCGGGCATTCCCGGTAAGGCGTTCCCATGTTGACCACTCCTTTCTATGTGAAATCAAAAAAGCTGATCTGGTTTTCTTCTAACTCGAAATTTCTTTCAATGTCCTGCAGCCCCTCGAAAACTCGAAATTTTCCCGGCCTCACCGTTTCCGGGTCCATCTGAATCTTCATCATTTCGGCCCATAGTTCCGGGTGGTGCTTTCGCAGGTGCCGCAACTCTCCGTCGCTGGCATTCGGGCAAAAGAAGCACCCCCCCCCGCTTTGTAAATTTGTAGATCGGGGACAGCAAACCCCGTTCTTTGCATAGGTTCCGCGCCATTTCCTGCGTATAACCGTATTTGACAAGCAGATAGCGGCCTTGCGCCAATTTTTCTTCTTTGATTCTGTTCTGTTCGTCAACGCAAATTCCCTCGTAGTAAATGGCTCCGGGGTGTTCTTTCTGGAATTTGTTCATCGGCGGCAATTTACAGTCCCGCTTTATACTGCACCAACCTTGACGGCCCGAAAGCGGGAAACCGTGTTTCTTCCCGGTTCGTGGCCCTTTTATTACCCGCGATTCCATCCACTCGCGCGCCGTCTTTTCCGATCGCAACACGATTGTTTTTACTCCGTGTTGCTCAAAATAAGGAATTGCGGTGTTGTATATGAAATCCCGATGTTCTGGAACTTCCGCCGATCTCCCTTTGTCAAACATGATTTCGCAATAAACAAGTGCCGAAAGCGGTTCTCCCTTTTCGATTGCAAGAATCGCCGTCGCCGTGCTGTCTGCCCCGAATGAACAGGACACGAAATATTCGCTTTTCATCGTCCTGCCCCTATTCTTTCTTCCTCAATTTCAGGTATATTGACCAACCCGTGAAGTCGTTGTATTTGTACTCAATCCCGTAATCTTCGTCCGTCAGGGTCCAGCCGGGATATTTCTTTTCCCAAAACTCCCGCCCCGGACGCTCCCGCGCCCACTTCTCGATCTGCCGCCGATTGTACTTCCCGTCATTCGTCCGACTGGTGGGGCGTTCAAGGTTCTGCGAGGAAGTCCACCGCTTCTTCCCGCCGCTCTGCTTCACAAGGTAGACACAAAGGGCCGCTATGCCGTTTTCATCGGCTTGCAGGCGGTCAGCGTTGCAAAAGCCGATTCGATCACCCTTCTTCTGGCCCTTGCGTTTCCGTTTCCTCCACAACTCTTCCACCGTGTCGCGGTCCAACCCGCCGTTCATAACGATATGGTGATGAATACGAACGGGGGTGTCGCTGTTTCGTTTGGTGGTGTATGACGTGATCAGCAGGTATTTCAGCGGCGGCAATCCCTCTTTCTCCCTGCGGTATGAAATCCGGCGGAGGTAATTTGTCGCCTCCCGCTCCGCGTCCTCCACCGTGGCCGGAAGATATTTCGGGCTGTATGTAGCCGATACATGAAGCGCGTCCGGGTCGTCCCCGAAATTCAGGTTTCCAAGCTGGATAAAATACCGCCGGGCGTTTATGTCGTTCAGGTTCTTTTGCTTTGGCTCCGATTCTCGCACTTTCTTCGAGCGGGTCCGCCTTGTGGCTCTGTACTGTGCGTCTGTGTACTGGAATATGTCAACTTCCCGGTAGCTCTTTCCGCAATAGATTTTCTTTTCTCTGATAAATGTTCGCACTTTGCTTCACCCTCTTTCTGTGGATGATGAAGCGGGCGTGTCCTGTCTTTCCGGTCTGCTCCCTGTCAGGGCGCAAAGGGGGAAGAGGGTTCCTATCCTGCGCCCCCTCCCTCTTCCCCCTTTGCAATCCCCCTTTACCCTCGGCGGCGCAAAAAGAGAAAGTGAAGAGGGAAGAGGACGTGGAGCGGGACCGCTGAACCCGTGCTTTCTTCCTGTCTGCGTAACAAGGCTTCGTCGGAATGATAATACCCATTACAAGCCCGCTACGCCGCATAAAAACGGCGTTGTTTGTTGACTTTTCCGCCGTTTTTTGCTATACTTCTAACAGGTTGATAGACGATTTTTCATCGGCGGAATCCGCTTCGCGTTGCTTTGCAGAACAGCGCGGGGCGGTTTTCTTTATTCGGTTTTCGCGGCGGCGGGGAGGGGGTCAACCCTCCACCGCCTTTTTGCCTGCTTCTTCCTGCGCGATCTCTTCCGCGGCCAGTTTCGACCGGAACAGGGCGGCAACCACCGCGCCCAGCGCGTCGCCCCACAAATAGGGCGGATAATCGTTCAGCGTGGACATGAGCGCGTCCACGGCTTTAAGTCTCATTTCTTCGCTCAATGCGGCCCGCTCCACTTCGTCGCCTGCTTCTCCGGGGATAGATACCAAGATTACAGATTTCGGATAGCAAAGCGGGCGAACGCCCCCGTAGCCGTCGTACGCGTAGTGCCAGATCATCGCGCCGGAGGAATAGACGCGGCGGACGCTGCACGAATACTCAGGGTCACACGTCCACGGGGTCAGGTTCCAGCACCATTCGTCCACGGGCGGGGTGATCTCCCGATACTTGCGGCAAAGCGCGTCGGACCGCAAAGCGATCTTGTCCACGGCGGTTCCGTAATCGGTCATTCCGTCGTCGGCGGTCAAGTCGCTTTCCCAATCGAGGAACGCGGCCCGGTCTGCGCCCTCCGCAACCAGCGCGTCAAGGAACGCCCCGTTCAACTCCCGGCGCAAAGAGGATTTCCGCCAGTCGTTGCAGTTCTCTTCATCGAATGCCCGGCGAAAAACAGGCTCCGCCGCCAGACAAAGCGTTCCCACACCGATGTCCTCGAATTTGACCCACTCAACGCCGCCATACATGAAGCGATCGCCCGGTTTCAGTTCAGCAAGTTTTTTCATGGTCCTTTTCCTCCCGAAAAATGGATTTGATTTCCTTGATATAGTCCCGCACCGTTGCGGAAATTGTGTAGTAGAACACGGGGAGGAAGAGGGCGAAAACTTCGCCGCCGATCGCCTTATATCCCCGTTCTGTCAGGGCGTAGGCCGCACCCGCTCGAAACAGCAGGACCCCGGCCACTGTCAGGGCCGCATATTTCGCCACGGTCCAGCCGTTCAGCCGAACGCGCCGCCGGGTGTGCTTCTGGCTCCGCCGCCGCGGGCGGGCTTGTCCCGCTCCAATGGTGATTGTTCTGATTTCCTGCGTCATGGTGTCGCCTCCACAAAATTGATTCGGTCCGCCGCCGCGATTGCAACGGCGCGCCCGTTCCGGTCCAGCAGTTCGCCTTGCACGTGAAGTCCTTTCCCGTCCGGGGTCTTTCGATAAATCACCGCCGTTATTTTCTGATAGGTGATACCGCCGAACGCAACCGGGCGTTCATCCAGAAAAGCCCGCTTCAATTCATTCACTGTCACGGCGCGCACCGCCTTTCCGGGAAATCTCGTATTCCGCCCCGTAGCGGCGGCGTTTGCACCGCCAGCAGGTAATTTTCATATTGACCCCGCCGCCCACGCGCTTTATATCGTGCTTCCCGGCCTTTTTCAGTTCGAGGAAGCAGGGCAAGCAGAATTGACGCTTCACAGCTTCACCCCCTCTTTGATTTTCAAATAGAATTCCTCCGGGGTCATATCCGCCGGAACGGTCAAACTGATTGTGTGAAACTGCTTACGGCATTTCGTGCATTCCCGCCGCTCGATTGCCCCCACGGTCCAGATATTCACGCTTCCGCCGTGGCCGTGGAAAAGTCCGATTTCTCCGCAATGTGGGCAGACAACACGCAAGCCGTTCTTCACGATCTCGCCGGATTCTCCGTAGATCACGCCGTTTGTGGCCTCTTGCGCTACGTTCTTCATTTCGGTTCCCTCTCGATCACTTCACAATCCGCGGCGCGGATTCCCAAATAGTTCCCGCCGTGGTGGATGAAATAGACTGTTTCGCCGTCCCCGGTCGTCGATACTCCTTGCACGTAGAAAACCCGGCCTTTCTCAACAAGCGGAATTTTTGTATCGCGGGTGATTCGGATTTTCACGCCGTCACCCTCTTTCCCAAATCCGCTTGACTTCCTCGCAACAGTAGTCCGCCCCGTTGGTTAGCACCCAATCTTTCAGATCGTCCCGCTGGGCGCGCTTGCAATGCCGTTCCAGCGCGTCGAAATCGTCTTGCAGGGTTTCGGGATTCAGGTATTTCACACTCGTTCCCGTGGCGCAGGCCAGTTCAGCAGAAACCACAATGCACCCCGTCCCGTCGTAGGTGTCCGGGTGAATGCGGACAAACAGACTTCCCAATCTCATTTTGAAGTAGCCGGGCATTGCGACTTCTTCTTTTTCAAGGCCCTTTGCGGTCCCGAATTCCTGCATTGCCACGGCGCGGGCTTTTGTGGCCGTCAGCTTCACGCCGCCGGGGTAGTCTTTTTTCTTCACTTTGCCGCCCCTCTTTCTACGGTCAGAATTTCCGCGAGTTGTGCGCCTCTGATATGTCGGAAATCGAACAACCCGAACAGCTTTTCCCACGCGGCTTTCGGCCCATCTGCATTGATGATGGCCCCCGTGGTTTCTCCGCTATACCACGTGACGATTACGGAATATTTCATCATTCCGCCTCCCGCTCGAATCGAATCTTCATTTGTGCGGGGTAAAGGTCAACCGTTGGCCGTCGTCTCCCGGTCCACCGCAACCCCCCGGCTTGTCCTACGCATTTCCAGCCTGCGAATCGTCGGGTCCTGAATGAGTTCCGATAGATGTTTGATGAACCAGCGCGCTTCCTCCGGCCCCGAAAATGTGATTACATTTCCGCCGTCCATCGCCCCGATCTCAATCGCTCCCGTTTCATGGTCTTTCCCCATGAAATAGCGGAACATGGGCCGCAAACGCTCTGTTTCCGTTTCCTGCTCCGTGATTATCAGCTTTTCGGCTTCCGCAGGATCAATTTCGATCACGTTCGGTTCCGTCTGTTCCGTGGTTTTGTCGCTCGTGTGCGTCCCCTGTTCGCATTGCTCCGCTTCAAGGGTCAGCCACCAACTGGGATTATTCCTGAACCGCTGGTATCGGCAAATCGGGTCGCACGTCACTTGTCCGCACCCGGCGCAGAAATTACGTTGAAATTCCGTGTCCCACGGTCCCTCCAAGTACGGAAGAGAGGAAAGGAACGCGCCCAGCACTTCCGGGCTTTTGGTGATCTCTTCAAAATTAGTTGCCAACTCGCACGCCTCCTTTAGCATTCGCCGCGGCGGGCTTCCCGCGCCGCTTGAAATTCTCCTGAACCCTCTGTTGCGCAAGAACGGGGTTGTACTCCCTCCGCTGGTTGCGGTCAAGCCCTCCCGTTTCTCCTCGCTTCAACTCGCGGTAGACCGTCGCCGTTGTCACGCCAAGCCCTGCGGCAATGTCGGCCACGCGGTCCCCGTTCAGGTATCGGACGGCAATCTGCTCCCGATCCCGAAAGTCTATGTATCTGTACTGCCGCACCACATTTCACCCCCGTTTCTCTTGCATTTCATGGCTTTTTGTGATACAAAAAAATAAATGCGATAGAACTTGCACCCGCCGTTCGACGTGGTGTTTGTTCTTTCGCATTTAATATTACAAGGCGCGGCTGAGATGAAGTGAAAGTATTTTCCTTGACAGCGGCGGGGAGATTTCATATAATATTCCCTGCAACAGGAAACAGCAATGCGAAAGAGGAGTATCCCCGGGTCAGGCAGCCGTACAGAGAGGGAACGGACGGTGCAAGTTCCCGCCGGCGGGGGAGAAGGTGGCTTTTGCGCTCCGGCCCTGAAAGAGACAGTAAGGGACGGCGGGACCCCCCGTTACCGGGGACACAAGTGTGGACAGTCTGTCCAAACTCAGGTGGTACCACGGACTTTGCTTTCAGTTCGCCCTGAGCCCATTGCGGCTCGGGGCGTTTTTCTATGGACAAACGGGAGAAAAAAGGAGGAGACGCCATGAGCGTGACCATGAAGACCCACACCGACTATGACCAGCCCCATCTGGAGGAACTCCAGCGGGTGGCGGGGCATACCTTTGCTAAAAAGCAGACTATGTTCAAGCGGGGCTTTGCTTTGGTATCCGGTCTGTTCTGCTTGGGCAGCGGTCTGGGGATGGCGCTGCAGAAAAACAGCGTGTTCCTGTGTCTGCTGTGCTGCGCCATGGGGCTGCTGCTGGTGATCTGGAGCGTGTTTTTCTATGCTCTGGCGGCCTGGGGTTCCGGCCGTGCCATGGTGAAGAGCCAGTCTGGCACCGACTTTCACTTTGAGCGGGATGCCGTGGTGGGCACCCAGGACAAGGACAGCGCCCGCTATCCCTATGATGTCTGCGCCGCCCTGTATGAGACGGCGGGAAATTTTTATTTCCTGATGCACAACGGCCAGGGCCTGATCCTGGACAAGGCCAATCTGCGGGGCGGCTCTGCCGACCAGCTGCGGGTCCTGCTGGAGGAGAAGACCGGTCAGACCTGCCAGTGGGTGGGCAAACGGCCCTGAGCGCTTTATCATGTTAATTACACCATATTTTTGGAAGGAGAATCCGAAATGAGCATTGAACTGCCCAAGGTATACGAGCCCCAGGAGGCTGAGGCCCGTATCTATGAGAAGTGGGAGAAGGCCGGCTGCTTCCGCGGCCAGCGGGACCCCAAGAAGAAGCCCTTTACCATCGTCATGCCCCCGCCCAACGTCACCGGTCAGCTGCACATGGGCCACGCCATGGACTGCGCCCTGCAGGACATCCTGATCCGCTTTAAGCGGATGGAGGGCTACGCCGCCCTGTGGGTCCCCGGCATCGACCACGCCGGCATCGCCACCCAGATCAAGGTGGAGGAGGAGCTGCGCACCAAGGAGGGCCTGACCCGCTATGACCTGGGCCGGGAGAAGTTCCTGGAGCGGGTCTGGAAGTGGAAA